>ERZ1673753.164-NODE-164-length-90429-cov-7.189258_pt1 | contig 90429 bp, 65 predicted proteins | sample MGYA00580201_ERZ1673753 | MGnify/ENA primary metagenome ERZ1673753 (study PRJEB41218, sample SAMN15661747) | gut metagenome | host: Homo sapiens | place: Canada: London | collected 2015-08-20/2019-03-30 | study: EMG produced TPA metagenomics assembly of... | reverse complement strand
TACTAAAAAAGGAAATGTTAATGATGGTTTTCAAGATTATTGTTTAGAAAAATGTAAAGAAAACCATGAATATTTTAAACATATATTGCAAAATTGAAAGTTTTTCGTTTTCTTTGTCCAGTACAAAGTGGAAAAGGTTTGCAAAAACCTTTATAAGTATCGTAAGTGTTCTGAAACGTTCCAAATCAGATAAAAGGGTAAAATATATGGGAATTGGAGCGGGAAGGCAACGCTCACGTTCGGGGATATCTATAACCACACAAGCAGTGGTACTATATAGCCTACGGACGTGGGGTTGCTCTATTGTTTCCCGATGGTTTACCCGCCTTTCTGGTGCAATATGAGTCAATCCCAGTCTGTAGGTTTTCTTGACTGCTAGATTGACTCTATACAACGGCAATTTATTGTCTACGAGAATTGACGCATAACTCTTTGAGTTGGTGATGAGAACAAAAGACCAATAATTGCATTTGAAGACAGTCCGGCAAGGTAGTCATTCTTATTGGGCATGTTGCAACGAACTAACCTTCTAAGTCAGAATATCTGTCGGCTGTTTTCTTTTTATATTTTCATTCCGGTTCGGATATTGATGCAGAAAACGGCCGGAGGTCCGAAGTGAGAGATCCTAATCCAACTTTGAAGGAAATATTCCTGAGGATAATTCAAATTGAAAGATCGTCCGTAAATCCCAAACAAAGGATAGAAAACGAACTTATAGCAAAATAGATAGAAAATAAGAAAGCTGTCAAAAAATTGAAGTGCCCCCCAAAAGTTTTATGTCTAACTTTTGGGGGGCACTTCAAATTCTGACAGCTCTTTATTTTTTACAGATTGAGTCGTATAACGGCTTTACGGGTGACTGATTTCATCTAAAATCTCCTGAATTTGTGCCTGACACCCTCCGCAGCCTGTTCCGGCATTTGTGCATTCTCCCACTTCTTCTACTGTTTTTAACCCCTTTTCCCGGATCGCTTTTTCAATTTCTTCCCGGCTTACTTCAAAACAATGACAAATAATTTCGCTCATACTTTTAATTTTATAGTTAAAAATCCAATAAACTCTCCTTTATTCTTCAAAAATACTACAAAGCACAAAAAAAGAACTATAAAACCAATTGAATGTTTTTATAAATATATTGATAAAATCTATTTAATTGGAAATTTTTGGGCCGTAAATGTGTCACAAAAGAAGAAGAAAAAACATATCCTTATAGAAATGGGGAATAAGCAGAAGTTGGAAGATCAGCTAATTGAATTTATTTTCTGACCCGTAAAAGATATCGGATGATGGGAAAATCATGAGGGAATCAGTTTTTTAATCTATATTGTTCTAAATGTTGAGATAGTCCGGAATGAAAATTTTGGACTATTTTAATGCTCAGGGGGTGAGGAATAAGCAAATAAATTTTGAAAAGGTAAAAAATAGATTTGTTCCTGAAAGAGGATAATTTAATCTGTTTCTCTTTTAAATAGAGAAAAATATTTAGATGAGTTATATATTTTTTATTAATTTTACACAATAAATGTAGTTCATTGTCTGGTAAATGAAAAAAATCAAATTGTGTCACAAAATGACGGAAAGTGACATATTTCTATTAGATAAAATGAATTCATTAAAAAACGTATTATGAAGATATGGTTTTTATGCTTCGGGTTATTGGGTATTTTCCAGTCCGTATTTGCTCAGACTTATGAGGAATGGTTGAAAGAGCAGAAATCTCAATACAATCGTATGGTAAAAGAGACGAACCGGGGATTAGAAGAATTGCAGAAAGACTATGATAATTTTGTTAAGCAAAGAGATGAGGAATTTGCGGAGTTCCTCAAACAGCGTTGGACAGCGTTTGAAATATTAAAGGGAAATTTACCGGAACGGGAGCCGGAGCCGAGGGTTGCTCCTGTGTTGCAAAAGCATTCCAGGAGTTCGGTCGTAGAATTACAGACAACTGAAATGAATCCGGAAAATACGCGTTTATTGGAGGCGCCTCTTCCCCGGGTGAAAAAGAGCATTCAAAGGGGCTTTCCGGTTGTGCGTATGGACGTAAATTTTTATGGAAATCGGTTGAAACTGGTTTTGGACCAGAATCTGTGCAAACCTTTTACGGGAAAATTGGTTGAGTCGGATTTTGCTGATTATTGGCTGAGTATGAGTCATACGAATTACGATGATTTATTGGATCAGTTATTGGGTTGGAAAGAGCAGTTGGGATTGAATGACTGGGGATATTATATGTTGTTGGGGCGTTGTGCAGAAGTTTTTGTAAAGGATGAAAATTCGCGTCAATTGCTGGTCTGGTTCCTCATGAATAAATCGGGATATTCGGCCCGGGTCGGTTATGGCGGAAATGAAATAGCTGTATTATTGCCTGCTGTGCAGGATATTTTCTTTTTGTCCTTTATTGTAAAGGATGGAGTTCGTTATTATATCACCCGGCCGATAAATAAGTCTTTATATACTTACGATAAGAATTTTTCCGGTAGTGACCGTTGTCCGGACCTGCGCTTTTCTTCTTCATTGAATTTTTCGCCGAAAATTCAGGGGAAGCGGATATTAAAATACAAAGGGCAGGAATATGCGATTACTTACAATCAGGGGGTAACTGCATTTTTTAAAGATTACCCTTCTACAGAATTGAATGTTTATTTTGAAACGCCCTTATCGGCAACACTGAAAGAAAGTATAGAAGAAAATTTCCGTCCGGTTTTGCAGCCGATGACTCAGGAAAAACGGGTGGAATGGATATTAGGGCTTTTACAACAGGCATTTCCCTATAAGACAGATGAGGAACAGTTCGGGCATGAAAAATATTTTTTCTCGGAAGAAATGTTTTTTTATCCCTATAGTGATTGTGAAGACCGGGCTGTTTTATTTTCCCGCTTAGTGGATATGTTGACGGGTTTACCGGGAATCGGGTTGAGTTATCCGGGGCATGTGGCGTCGGCTGTTAAGTTGCCGGAAGAGATGAGGGGGGATTACGTAAAATATAAACGGGGTTTATATACTGTTTGTGATCCGACGTATATGGGAGCCGGGATAGGAGTTGGGATGCCGGAGTTTATAGGAAAAAGGGTGGATGTAATTCCGATTACGGGAAGGCGGATTTCGCGGGAAAGGGAAGACCGGATTGCTTCTTTGGTAGGAAAAGCAGGCGGGGTGATTTTGAATCGTTCCAGTTTAATGCAATTTGCGGAAGATGGGAATGTATATGTTGCGGGAATATTTGAGAATAAATTTGAGAATGGAGCAAAATCTTTTGTTGTCCCGGCTAAGAATCGGATGATTTTTGTGGCAAAAGTAAATCCGCAGGATCGTTTTGAATGGGTATTGCCTTTAGGAGGGAAAGGGGTGAACATGCCTCATCATCTTAAAATAGACGGGGATCGTATTTTATTGTCCGGGACCTTTGAGCAAGATGCTGATTTCGGAGGTATCCGGCTTCAATCGAAGGCGGAAGCAGATTTATTTACAGCCGGTATTGCTCCTGAAGGAAAAGTAATATGGGCTGCCGGAGCGGGCTTACAACCTGATGAAGGCAAGACGGGGTTTAATTATATTGTTCGTTTCGGAAAAAAGGGAGAACTACTGCAAAGTGAGGTGCAACCGGATGCTATAGGTTCATTTTTACCGGGTATTTATATTACGCGCAGAGAAGAGGTGGTTGTCGCCGGGGCATTTAACCGGTGGACGGGAATTTCCAAATTGACAGCTTCCGGTAAGCAGGCGATGGCTGTAATGAATATGCCGGAACAATTGAAAGAATTGGCAGACAATCAGATTAATAATCGTACGGATAAAGGATTAGCGGGTTTGTTGGCAGTCATTACGATGATACAGGAACGGAATACGCCTGTCAGTGGAACGATGGCTTTGCAGGCTTTGGACCAGTATAATCCTACTTTTAAAAGTCGTTGTCCTGCGATCTATAAAAATATAGGAAAGATAGAATTTATCCGGGGAGAAGAAGGGATTATACAGATGAAGACTCAGAATGGAAAGGCTGTGAACTTTGATAAAGTACAGGTAAAGGACGGAAGCCGGATGCGGGTCATTCCTTTACCCGGTAATGATTTAAAAGTAGAGATTATAGACGGCATACAAGTAGGAAAAGCTTTTATTTGGTTTCGTTTGAATGAAGTTACGTTGAAAAGAGAAACGGGAGATATGGTTTTTGATTATGATAAGGACCATACTCTGAGAACATTTAATATGAGCAAAGATATTCTGAATTGAAACCCGATCGGGTTAAAATCAGGTCAGACATTTTAGACAATACAAATAGATTAAAAAACAGATTAGAACTCATGAAAAGATTAATGGTCATTGTGATTTTGTCAATGTGTATTTTAACAGGTGCACAAGCTCAAAAAAATCAGAAGAAAGTATTATTAATAGATTATTTTACATCTGGAAATGTAAATCAGGCTTATGCTAAAATGTTGCGGGATGCTGTAATTGCAGGTATTCAGAATACGAACCGGCTGTCAGTTGTAGATGTGGAAATGGAACCTACTTTACAATTAGAGGAAGGAAGGCGTCAGGATGAAAGAGCGATGGGAGATCCCGTAGCACGGAATCAAGTCATGCAAATGCTGGGGGCTACTTATGCTTTAACCGGAAATATTACCCGTATGGAAGGAGTGAGGATGCAATTGAATGATGGTTCTTATTATTATGACGGGCAGATTGCTTTTGATTTAAAAGTGGTGAATGTTGCAGACGGATCGGTTAAGGTCAGTAAATCCTTTTCGTATGCAGGTTTGAATGCAAAAACCGGACAGACACCGAATGAGGCGGTAATCAATACGACGGATTATATTAAAATGTCTATGCAACGATTTGTAAATCAAAATTTTAAAATAGAAAACCGGATTTTATCCATAGAAAAGGTAAATAAAAAGGGGGCGGAGACGGTGTATGTAGATTGCGGAACGGATCTGGGAATAGCCAAAGGTCAATTGTTTGATGTATTCATTGAAAAGGAGATATCGGGCAGGAAAAGCAGGCAGAATATCGGGACTTTAAAGGCGATAGAAGTTCAGGGTGAAGATTTGACTCTTTGCCGGGTAACGAAAGGAGGGGATGCCATTCAGGAAGCGAACCTGGAAATGCAGGAACTGATTGTGGTAAGTGGAAAAAAAGCTTTTAATATATGGGAAGCTACTAAAGAGGTGATGAAATAACAGAAACGGAGAACAAAATGTGTAAAGATAAATAAGATATTATGAAAAGAGCGATTTGTTGTTTGATATGTTTTCTATATGCGGCAGTAGGATTCAGCCAATCTTATTCGAATGATGTGACCTTACTCAATAAAAATAACACAACTGTGACGGTGAGGACTTCCGGAATTCATGAAAAGAAAAAGGATGCAGCAGAAATGGCTGTTAAATCGGCATTTTATACTTATTTTTTTATAGGAATACCGGGTTTGAATAATGATAAACCGTTGTTAAAGCCGGAAGATGAAACGAAGTACCGGGATTATTTTGAACGTTTTTTTGAGCTGGGAAGATATCGTAATTTCGTTAGAGCTGCTATTCCGGAAGGAGATCCTGAAAAATTGAGGGCAAAAGATTTTAAAGCTACGGTACGGTTAACGTTCCAGGAAGAGTTGCTGAGGAGGGATTTGGAATTAAATAAAATCGCGGTAAAGGGAGCCGAACGGACTTCTATGGAGGAAACTCAGGAGCAAATCCAGTTACCGACCATCATGGTTGTTCCATACAAAGAAGAGGGGCGTACTTTTGAGCAGATCCTGAAAAATGATTATGACAAACGTATGGCTGTGGCAAAGGTACAGGAGGGATTTAACCGGAAAGGGGTGACTACGGTAGATTTCGAGGCAAAACTGAATGCTGCCAAAAGGGCCATGCAATACGAGTCGAACAGTGCAGAATCTTTCGACAAACAGTTATTGCGGAATTCCGGTTCCGATGTATATGTAACGGTAGATATCTATAAAGATATTGCCTCAACAGGAAGCCGGGTAGCTTTGACTTTAAAAGGATATGAAACGGCTACGGGGAATGTACTGGCTTCCCGTCAGTCTTCTTCCAATCGTTTCAGGACTTCGGCTGTAGATCAATTGTGTGTATATGCTGTAAACGATATTTTGGACGATTTCCTGAAAGATCTATCGACCAGTTTTGCCCATAAAATTATGAAAGGCAATACGGTAGTATTAAATGTTTCCATTGCTGGTACAGCCGTTCAGGATATGGAAACGGAAGTGGGGCCTCAATCATATCCTTTAGCAGATTTATTGCGTTTGTGGGTCAAGAAAAATGCAGTGGGAGGAAAATATCATGTACAGGGGAGTGTTGCTGAAGCTATTATTTTTGATCAAATTCAAATACCGAACCGGGATGAGAGCGGAAATGCATTGGATGTCAATGATTTTGCTTTCAATATTTGGGAATATCTGAGGGGAGAACTGAATATACCCTGCCGGAAAAAGGTGGATGGAAATACAATCTATATTATAATTGAGTAGGGGTAAAGTGGAGGAACCGAAAGAATACTAATTTTAAACCGGAATATATGAGAAAGGTACTATTATTACTGCTTTTGTCGTTGATTGCATTAGGCGGTTTTGGACAAGAGCGACCGGACTGGGTGAAAAGCAGGCCAGTAAATACGCTATTTTATATCGGAATAGGACGGGCTTTAAAATCGGAAACGAATTACCAGCAGCAGGCGAAACAGAATGCCTTAAGCGATTTAGTTTCAGAGATTCGGGTGGAAGTATCCGGGAATTCTTTGTTACAGCAACTGGATAACGGACAAGAAGTAAAGTCTGTATTTGAAGAAAATATCCGTTTACAGGCGAAACAGGATATCGAACGTTTTCAGTTAGTGGATAGTTGGGAAAATGATACAGAGTATTGGGTATATTACGAATTGAATAAATTCGATTATGAGGAATATATGGAAAAAAGGTTGCAACAGGTAATCCGTCAGGGATTTGATTGCTGGTGGAAGGGACGGGAAGCTTTGCAAAGCGGCGATCTGACTCTGGCTGCAGAGATGTTTATGAAGGGATTGGATGTCATCCAGCCTTGTATTAATGAAGAATTGCTATGTGATTATGAGGGCAAGAAAATGGATATAGGTAATGAACTCTATGCCGGCATGAAGAGTGTTTTTAATGGTATTTCTATCGTCCCTTCTCTATCTGCCGTAAAAGGACGGGCTTTTCAAGGAATAGCAGAGCCGGTGATTATCCGGGTAAGCCGGGAAAATGTTCCTTTACGGAATTTGAAACTGGAATATAAATTTGCTTCCGGAGCCGGGCGTTTATCAGAAAATCCCATTACAAATGAAAATGGGGAAGCAAGGTTGTATATTCAGAATATTTCGTCGAAATTATCCCGCCAGGAAATACATATTCTGGTAGATCAGGCTCTTTTCCGGAAATATAAAGATACCGTATATGCAGGAATGTTTCGGCATGTAACGGAAAATTTACCCATAGGGGTTGTGTATGTGGATTTAGAGAAAACAGCTGTAAATGCTTTATTAAAAACGCAGACAGGAAGTAATGAGAATATTGTAAGAGCTGTCCGGAGTTTATTGACGAACAATTATTTCAATATTGTGACGGATCCGTCAGTGGCTGATATAACAGTGGAGGTAGGCAGTTCTTTCCGGAAAGGCGGGAATGCTCAGGGCGAAATGTATGATTTTACGGAATATTTCAGCGGGGCGAGGGTGAATATTATCAATAATCATAACCGGGCTGCTCTATTGAACTATAATGTGGAAGATTTGAAAACGGTTGTTCCGAAAGGGACTTCGGAAGCTAATGCTCAAGCCTCGGCTACCCGGGAGTTGATCAAACAGTTGAACCGGCAGCTGGCCATTGCTTTAAAGAATTTGGAGATTGATCCGGAAGGGGAAATACAGGTGGAAAAAATAACTTCTACTCCTACGGCTACTCCGCCTGAGCCGTTGAGTGAGCGTCCAGGAAGGAAACCAGTAGTAGTGACTGCTCCTGTTCCTACTTATATTGAAGGCGAATTTGCTGAGGGAATTTATATACGGTATATCGGAAAAAAAGACTATGGAAATAAGAGCGTCTTTGAATTCCAGGTACTCAACCGTACTCCGGAGGATTATGTATTGGAGTTATTCCAGAATTCGCAAATTATGATTAATGAAAAGGGGGAACAATTGAAAATAGAATCTATGAAACTGGGTTCTGATGAATCTTCCTGGTATGTCAAAGCAATGATATTGTCCGATGTGCCCACAACGTTGAATATTTATCTGAAGAAAACACTTTTATTGAAGCTTGCCCAGTTCAGTAATGGAAAGGGAATGGTGAAGCTGAGGGAACTGAAATAAGGAAGGGGAGAGAAAAGAAATTGAAAAGTCAATATATTAAAACAAATTTATAAGTCAGGAGATTTATTTACTGTTTTTTATGATCTTTTTTACTGGAGATTATGAAGCTCCCGGAAAGGCAGAGTTCATTTTAATTGATTACTTAAATAATTTTATTCATTTATTAAAACAAAATGTTATGAAGATTTTTTATTATGTATTAGAAATGGCAATGATAAGCCTGTTGATGAGCTGTGGAGGACAAAAAGCTTTAGTGAAAACGCAAGAGGATGTGGAAATTGTAGTGCCGTGTTCCGGTCCGGAATACATGACGGATAAAACTTATTTCCGGGCTTCAGCAATGGGCTTTAGCAACGATATGATGATGGCTAAGAAAAAAGGTTTAGCAGAAGCCCGTGCAGAACTGGCAACTTCTATGAATGCTGCAATAAAACGGGTAACGGATAATTATGCTTCTTCTTATCAATTGGGTGAGCAGGAAGAAGCCAGATCCCGTTTTCAGGATTTGGCCCGTACTGTCGTGAATGAAAAATTGTCGGGAACACGTGTCATTTGTGAGAAGACAATGAAGACTCCGGAAGGTGCTTATAAGGTATATGTAGCTGTTGAATTGGCCGGTGATGAAATTGCTAAATCCATGCAAAACCGCATTCAGGACGATGAAAAATTACGCACTGATTTTGAATATGAAAAATTCAAAAAGGTATTTGACGAAGAAATGGAAAAAGCAGCTAAAGAAAAATAATAGCCACTGATTTGTATAAAAACTGCCGGATAAAATTTCCGGCAGTTTTTATATTGCTTTTCTTTATGGACGAAAGAAATTCAGAAACAGGACTCAGAAATAAATATCTGTTTCGGTAAAAATTATTTATTTTTTAAAGAGAGTCTCTGCATACAGAAGTCGAATCTGTTTTTATTGTATCGGTCTGATGAAATTGATTAGGCTGCAAGCCTTGATAAATCGTATTGTTTTCTTTACGGAAAGTGAAAAAAAGAAAATAACCGATTAAAAATAAGGCGGCTATGGCTGCTCCCACTTTATACAGATAAAGTGCTTTTATTTTTCCTTTTTTTCTTTTAATGCGGACAGGAGCAGAGATTTCAGTTAAACTTTTAGCTAAACATCTCATTTCCGTAAGTTTCGTACGGCAAATTTCGCATTGAGAGAGATGAAACTGGAAATCGGTTTCTTCTTCGGAACTCATTTTATTCAATAAATAACGGCCGATATCCTGAGTAGTATATTTACAATCTTCCATTTTTCCTGCTGTTTTGTCATTTAAAGGTTTAGCGATAGCTTTGAGAAAAAAGCATTTCGTTGAAACGTTCTTTAATCTTCACTTTCACTCTGGAAACATCTTGCCGGAGTTTATTTGCTCTTTTTTGTAATTCCTTATCGGAAAGGGAACCGTATTTTTCTTTGGCAATTTCTTCATAAGACTGGTTTTTGAGGTAATGAGCCAGTAATATGTTTATTTTATCCTCTATTCCTTGAATCAGGCAGCTGTGTTGTGGGTGAGCCTGATCATACAATACGCAACTTAAAGCCATTTGATATTCGTATTCATTATCTTTATCTATAGCTTTCAAATTTACAAAATCTTCTCTGGCAGAATTTTCCATATCTGTACTTGTATACATTCCGCTATTCGACAATACAGTTTCCTGATCCCAGTTCTCTGTGAATTGATAAGGTTCTTTCTTTTGCTTCCTGAAAAATTCCCGGATTTTATTCTGGATAATTCCGGCAGCGTATGCAATTACATTCTGTGCACTAACATCCTGCTGTAGCTTTTCATTTTGAAGGGCTTTTTTCAATTCAAAACAGGTTTCAGTCCATATATCTTGAACAGTGTCATTATAATATGACTGAATTCTGTTTTTTGTGACAATTTCAGTGAGCATTTTTAAGCGGATACAAAGTTTTTCCCAGCAAGGTTTGTTATCTTTTTTTAAAAAGTCTATAATATCGGCAGTAGATAAAGGGAAAATTTTTTGACTGATGTCTTGGCAATATTGCTGGAGTTTCTGTGTCGAATTGAAATGGAGTTTTGTATTGAAATAACATTTATAAAAAGAAAGACGTTCCTGACACAGGAGATAAGAGAGTGTATCGCCGGCGGGAGCCAGATAGCAGTCAGCTTCGGTACGGGGTTCATGTGTATACCGGTATTCCAGTATAATCTGAAATAAATCAAACACCATTTTCCGGAATGAGAGGGTTTCCAGGTGAGTTGACATAAAATCTGAAAAATTCTTTTTTTCGTAATATTCTTCCAATAGGGAGATTTTCCATTTCCGGTAAGATTCTTTACTTTCCGGCATCTTTTTGTATGAAGGAACGGTATGGATAATATATTCTACTTCCAACGGCAGATTTCGGAAAAAACCGATTTTATCCAATTTATATCGTTCATTTTCTTTTCTTAAAATTTCTGATAATAAATGGTGAGTACTGTTTTGAGAGCTCATTTTTAGGAAAAAATTTTTTACCTGTTACAAAAATTACCAGTCGGTAACTGTTGTTTTCTCGGGTATTTTATATTTCAGTTTATTTATTTCAAAAGTTTATTAATTCTTTGCCGAATATATAAAAAATTTGATTAATCCAGTTTCCCTGTTTTGATTAAATAACCGAATAAAATAGCATTCATAAATAATTTATTTGTACCGAACCAATAAGATCTGAAATTCATATCATCGGCAAATACAATAATTTGTCCTTTCCCATAGGTGCCGGCAATTATGCCTGGTTGCCCGGAAAGACGATTATTGTTTTCTTCGGAAAGACATCCGGAGAGTAATGGGCGCTCTTGATAGGAAAGAGGGGTCATATAGGGATTCTCCGGTTGGGCAAAACCGGTTTTACCTTGCTTAAATATGGCGATCTCATTTTGTTCATACCCCCAGCCGATAGGATGGGAGGGATCGAGGCGACTGTTCAGGATCACCCCGTCAATGGCGTTTCCGGCATTTGCTTTTAGGCGGGAAATATAAGACTGGTATTCCCGATTAGCCGTTTTTTTTTCTTTTTCAGTTTTAATCAGAGTAATACCGTTTTCATTTGCCCATTTATAAGCTTTTTGCGTCAGAATGAGCAGACCTCCTTCAGTCACCCATTTCTGGATGCGTTCGGTTGTTTCGGGAGATAAAGTCGGAGATCCGTTAGCGAGGATGAGGGTATTGTAAGAATTCAATTCTGTTTTTTCCAGTGCGGTATATTCGATAAGTACCGGAGGCATTTGAAACCGTTGGTCTAACATATACCATATTTCGCCTGACTGGGGTATGCCCATACCCCGGCCGACGACCATAGCGATACGGGGCTGACGCAGATAGGCAAAGGCCGAACTTCCCAAATCGTGATCCTGCATCATACCGCTTTCCAGTGCATATACAGGAACAGCACAGAGGCGGGACAGGGAATCAATCAACGTATATATTGCTTTGGAAGTTAGCATTTGGTTTTGTACCGGAACGATTACTGTCCCGTAGCCGAAGCGGAGGGTGGTATCCGCCTTGGAGTAGGTAAAAGGACGTTGTGCCGCTTTCAGTATTAAGCCTGCACGTAATAGTTCATAAATTAATTTGGGTGTATAATATTCTTTATTTTCGAAAGCGTAAGCATACTCACAGCAGCCTTCGGCCGGATGTATGGCAGGAAACGCTAAGTCTGCTTCTTTTTCCAGGGAGTATTCTTTTAATGAACGGAGTTCATCGTATTGTAAGTTGTAAGCCAGGGGAAAAGTCCAGGTCGAAATATCATAAAATACACTGTCTGTATAATGGGTCGTTTTTTCCATCAGCGTACGCAATGTCGTATAATATTTTTGGTTGCTTGGAATAATATAGGCTTCTCCGGGTTTATAAGTATGCCCGTTAATTATACGGTCTTCGGTAAGAGGATAAGCCATTATGCGATGACGTTTCAGGTTATTCAGGAAATGCCACATAATTGCTTTCCCTCCGCGGGCTTGTACGATATAGCCTTTGACAGAATTTTTCCGGGCTTCTTTCTGGGAGTTGATGAAATAATTCCGTTGGTAATTGAGGAGACGGGTTCTTAGTTCTACTGCTGCACGTATAGTAGAATAGGATGTGTATGCCTGGTTCCGTATGCCTCGTATAAAAGGGGTTAATCCGTTTTTAGTGTCCCGGAGATGACCTCTTACGGCTGTTTGTTCAAAGAGCATGGCAATTCCGCCGTGTATATCCGGGTAAGAGGCTCCTTTACCGTAATAGAAATCGTCGTATCCTTCCCGGGAATAATATAAGGTACCGATTTTATCCAGGGCTGCTGCATGATATTTACTGATTTCGTATGTTATATCCCAGTTTTCTTTTGGAGTTAAGGGATTTGTCCGGGCTGGAAAGCCGGGTTGAAAAAAGAAAGAGCGGTCTCCTCCTTGTTCATGATGATCGCTTACGGTATTGGGAAGCCAGTCAAAAAACATTTCCAGGCTATTTTGCCCTTCCGGGTGTTGTGCCATCAACCAGTCCCGGTTACAGTCGGCCCAGTAGTGATTCGTGCGGCTGCTGGGCCAAGGCTCGGTAAATTCCCTGGAATTCGGATCACTGACATCGGGATAGCTGCGGGAAGAATTTACCCAGGCAGCGAAACGGTTTATTCCGTCCGGATTTAAACCGGGACAGATATTAATTACGGCCTGGGATAAGATGCGGTCAATTTCCTCTCCCCGGGCTGCTGCCAGGAAATAAGCAACAGCTAAAGAGGCGTTTACTCCTGAAGATTCGTTTCCATGTATACTGTAAAAAAGGGTAGAAACTACCGGCATAGAGTCGGTATTTACTGATAAAGAGTGAACCGGATCGGTCAGCTGTAAATGTTCTTGCCGGATTTTTTCCAGATTTTTCTGATTTTCTGCAGAAGTAAACGTCACTTGTATAAACGGCCGGTTTTGATAAGTTTTCCCGAATTCTTTCAGTGTAACGCGGTCGGACAAACGGGCCAGGGTTTTCATATAGTTCAGGACTTGTTCCCAGTCCACATGTTGTTGTCCGATTTCGAAACCGAGGACCTGTGCCGGGGTGGGAATCTCCGGGTTATAACTGAATTGTCCTTGCGGAAGCAGATAGGAAATGTCATAAGGAAACCGGGGAGGACAGGGTTGGGCATACAGTTTGAGGGATACCATACAGATTATACAAAAAAAGAATACTTTTTTTATCATGTCCAGAAAATTAGAATGCACACTATTTTATCCTTTTGCCGGTTATTTCTTCCGCTTCGTCCGGTAGCGGGCTACAATTAAAGATTTTGGTAAAATTCCTTCCAAAGGTTATCTTTGAGAGGAGGAGTGGCTGTAATCGTAATCTTCTCCAAACTTACCGGATGAATAAAGCTAATTTGCCGGGCATGTAAACTGATTCCCCCATTTTCATTCGAACGGGGAAAGCCGTATTTCAGATCACCCTTTATCGGGCATCCGATTTTAGCCAGCTGACAACGGATTTGATGGTGGCGTCCGGTGAGCAGCTTTATTTCTAAAAGGTAATATTTTTGGGAACGGCCGATTAATTTATATTCCAATACAGCTTTCTTGCCTCCTTTTTTTTCTTTATCGTAAGCATACGATTTATTTTTTTCAGAATCGCGTACCAAATAGTGAGTGAGTATTCCACTGTCTTCGGGAGGCAGATTGCCAACTATGGCCCAATATGTTTTAATAATTTCCTCGTCGTGTTCCTGAAACATTTTATTCAGACGGGTCAGGGCTTTGCTTGTACGGGCAAATAGAACGACTCCGCTAACAGGGCGGTCGATCCGGTGCGGAACGCCCAGATATACCTCTCCCGGTTTGTTGTATTTTTCCTTGATATAGGCTTTAACCTCCTCGCTCAGGGGAACATCTCCGCTTTTATCCGCCTGCACAATATCTGAAGTCTTTTTATTAACGGCAATGATATGATTGTCTTCGTATAGAATTTCCAGCATATTTTTTATTCTTAATATTGTTCTTTTTCATTCGGGAAGTCCAGATTTTTTACATCCGCTACATAATGGGCTACGGCTTCTGTCATCTCATCGAAAAGATTGAGATAACGGCGGAGAAAGCGGGGAGAAAATTCTTTGTTAATACCGAGCATATCGTGAATAACCAATACTTGTCCGTCTACTCCATTTCCGGCCCCGATTCCGATCATGGGAATAGAAAGTTCTTGTGAGACCTGAGTAGCAAGAGTGGCCGGAATTTTTTCCAATACAATCCCGAAGCAACCTGCTTCTTCCAGAATATGAGCATCTTCAATGAGCTTTTGGGCTTCCGATTGTTCTTTAGCCCTTACGGTATAAGTACCGAACTTATGGATGCTTTGGGGGGTGAGTCCCAGATGTCCCATAACCGGGATGCCGGCAGAAAGAATGCGTTTAATGGATTCGGCTACTTCTATACCACCTTCTAATTTTACGGCGTCTGCGGCTGTTTCTTTCATAATCCGGATAGCTGAACAGAGGGCTTCTTTGCTGTTTCCCTGATAACTGCCGAAAGGCATATCTACTACGACTAAGGCTCTTTTTACTCCTTTCACTACAGAAGCTCCGTGATATATCATCTGATCGAGGGTAATGGGAAGAGTGGTTTCATTACCTGCCATTACGTTGGAAGCCGAATCTCCAACAAGGATTACATCGACGCCTGCAGCGTCGACAATACGGGCCATAGAATAATCATAGGCGGTGAGCATACTGATTTTTTCCCCCCTTTGTTTCATTTCGTATAAAACATGGGTGGTTACTACTTTTGCTTTAGATTCAACTGACATATTTCCAATGTTATAATACAGATAAGCTGACAAAAAATAAAAATTTTGCTCTTTATCCTTTTTTCCTTTCAGCTAATTCTCCGATAAGTGTTTGAGAGCCTACTGTTTTTTGTCCTAATTTAACTTTTATTTGAGTATCCAAGGGCAAGAAAAGATCTACTCTTGACCCGAATTTTATAAAACCGGCGTGCTGATTTTGACGGGTAACTCCTCCGACGGTAGCGTAAGAAACAATTCGTTTGGCCATAGCACCGGCAATTTGACGCATCAATATCGTTTGCCCGTTATTACTTTCAATGACGATAGTTGTCCTCTCATTTTCTGTAGAGGATTTAGGTAAATAAGCTGCTGCAAAATTCCCTTTATGGTATTTAAAATATTTGATGATCCCATTGACAGGAAACCAATTGATATGGACATTAAAAATATTCATAAATATGGATACCTGTATCCGGCGGTCTTTAAAATATTCCGTTTCTTCTGTTTCTTCAATCACAACAATTTTTCCGTCAGCGGGAGCTAAGATTGTTTTGTCGTCCAGCGTAATATGACGATTGGGGAAACGGAAAAAATTGACAGTCAACAAATAAAAGAAAATAGAAATTCCTAGAATAATATAGACGATCGTCCGGTTATCGATAAAATAGAAGGTACAACAATTCAATAAAATCAGAATAATCAGTATCTTTAATAATAATGAATAACCTGCTTTATGGAGTATCATTTCAGTTCGTTTAATTAATAATGATTTGGGACGGTAAAGTTAAATTTTTTAAGTCGAAAACCGAAGCGTTTCTACTTTTAAAGTCATTTATTCTTAAAAATTCAATTGAAATCAATAAGAACTACTGACAGCTTCAACCCGCCAGACCTAATATACGAATTCCAGATAAACAAAGATTGCAGGGATGACAAATACGACGGCATCGAAACGATCCAGAACTCCTCCATGCCCTGGCATAATACTCCCGGAATCTTTGATTTCAATGCTTCTTTTGAACATCGATTCCAGCAAATCTCCGTATATACCAAAAAAGACAACGATACAGGCAATGATAATATTATTATAGATCGTCAAGCCTTCCAGATAGGGGGCGATAAAGAGAGCTGCCCCGATTGTACAGATCCCTCCTCCGATAGCCCCTTCCCAGGATTTTTTGGGGGAAATTCTCGGAAAAAGCTTGTGTTTCCCAAATTGAGAGCCAAATAAATAAGCGAAAGTATCGTTAAACCATACCAGAAGAAAAGGGAAAAAAACAATTTCAGGACGCCATTCGTCACTAGTCATATAAGGAAGATAAATCAACAAGGTGAAAGGCAGACTTAAATACAACAGTCCATAATAAGAAAAGGCCAGATTTTGGAAAGAATTGCCTTTTTTCCGGTATAATTCACAGATGCTCAGGACAAAAGTTGCCAGAAAACACCAGAGATAACCCTCCCGGTAACCGGAATAAGCATCCAGGAAACCTGCTGTAAATAAGAGGCTCCCGCAGAAAAGATAAATCGGGAGATTGATATAAATCTCGATTCTTCTGGCCATTTTCGCAAATTCGAGCAGGCCGACAATATTGATAATAAAAAAAAGTACGAAAAAGCAAACCGGGTGCAGGAAAATACAGCCTGTCAGGATAATTACAAATAGAAATCCGCTTATCGCCCGTTTCCAAAAATTACTCACAATGAACTGTTTTAATAATTTCTTCTGCTTTTTCTTTTTCTTCTTTATTCACCATGACATAGATTTCTCCGAAACTGTTATAAGAAGAATCTTTTTGGTTCAGAATAACAGCGTCGATGTCGTTGTCACAAAGGATATCCTTTATCAGCTCTGCTTTGTAAAGTTGATTTGTTTCAAAAACCGATGTCCAGTTGTCCATATCATTTAAATTTAAACTTCCGTTTCCCTTCAGGTAATGAAACGGGAGTAAGGGTTATTGTTGTATTGTCAGTTCCGGTTCGGGAGTATTTTCCGATTGTACCTGTGCTTCGTCTTTTTCTTCGTCTTCGTCTTTCCACGGGCGTTTTCCCAGAATGCGTTCCAGATCATCGTTGAAAATGACTTCTCTTTCAATAAGTAATTCGGCAACCTGCCGGTGTTGTTCCCGGTGTTCGGTTAAAATTTGTTTTGCCCGGATATAGGCTGTTTCAACGAGTTCTTTTACTTCGGCATCGATCAATTCTGCTGTCTTTTCTGAGTAAGGCTTGGTGAAGCTATAATCGCTTTGCCCTGTAGAATCATAATAACTTAAATTACCGATTTTATCACTCATACCGAAGATAGTAACCATAGCATAAGCTTGTTTGGTCGCACGTTCCAGATCGTTTTGTGCTCCGGTAGAAATCTGTCCGAAGACCAGTTCTTCCGCGGCCCGGCCTCCTAGGATAGAACACATCTGATCCAACAATTGTTCTTTGGTTGTAATTTGTCTTTCCTGGGGTAAATACCAGGCGGCGCCCAGGGCTTTACCACGGGGAACAATCGTTACTTTCAAAAGGGGATGGGCATGTTGTAAAAGCCAGGAGGCGGTAGCATGTCCCGCTTCGTGGTAGGCGATTGCTTTTCTTTCACTGGCTTTAATCACTTTACTCCGGTTCTCCAATCCGCCAACAATCCGGTCGATTGCATCCAAAAAATCTTGTTTTTCAACGGCATTCTTGTTTTTGCGGGCCGCAATTAAGGCTGCTTCATTGGCTACATTAGCGATGTCTGCACCGGAAAATCCGGGCGTTTGTTTCGCCAGGAAAGCGATATCGACATCTCCAGCCAGTTTTAAAGGCTTGAGATGGACTTTAAAAATGGCTTCCCTGTCTTTTAATTCCGGTAGATCCACATTAATCTGGCGATCGAAGCGTCCTGCCCGTAATAAAGCACTGTCGAGAATATCGGCTCGGTTCGTCGCTGCCAGAATGATAACTCCGGAATTCGTTTCGAATCCGTCCATTTCCGTTAATAACTGGTTAAGGGTATTTTCCCGTTCGTCGTTTGAACCCATATTGGGATTTTTCCCCCGTGCACGTCCGATGGCATCAATTTCATCGATAAAAATGATACAGGGAGCTTTTTCTTTGGCTTGTTTAAATAAATCCCTTACACGGGAAGCACCTACGCCTACGAACATTTCTACAAAATCAGAACCGGACATGGAAAAGAAAGGTACATTCGCTTCTCCGGCCATCGCTTTTGCCATCAAGGTTTTACCTGTTCCCGGAGGACCTACTAACAAAGCCCCCTTCGGAATTTTTCCTCCGAGTTTGGTATATTTATCCGGATTTTTCAGGAAAGAAACAATCTCTTCCACTTCTTGTTTCGCTTCTGCTAGACCGGCAACATCTTTAAAGGTTACTTTAATGTTGGATTCCTTATCAAACAATTTGGCCTGGGATTTGCCCACATTGAAAATACCGCCTCCGCCTCCGGCGCCTTTACTCATCCGGCGGAAAAAGAACATCCAGATCAATATCAGTAAACCCAGAGGAAGCAGGAGTTGGAATATATCTCCCCAACCATCGTATTCTTTTTCATATTCAATTGTCGTATTTGCAGCTCCCGGAATGTCTTTCTGGGCTTCGGCTACATTTTTTTCAAATCCTTCTAACGAACCGATAGCAAAACTGAATTGAGGTCCGGGGTCTGAATTTTTAAAACCTTTAGATTTCAATTGAGAGTAATTTTCTACGCGGTTGGGTTTGAGGAATACATTGACCAATCCTTTATTGGTAATAACTACGAATTTCTCAACGTCCCCTTTTTCCAGCATTTTAGTTTTTACTTCCTGCCAGTTGGTTTTTACAGGCTCTGTGCGGAGATTGAAAAAGTTAAAACCAATGAAAATTAAAGCCAGAAGTACATATAACCAAATACCACCAAATTTAGGTGTTTTGATATTTTTGCCATTTCCTATAGGCGGAAAATTGAAATTGTCTTTTTTATTTTTATTTTCCTGTCTGTTTTCCTTGTTCTCTGCCATATCATTCACTCGCTGCATTTTACGGTTTTGACTGCCGTTTAAATCTATATTCATTTTATTTCTTAGTTGTCTATTTCAACAATGTTTTCTCATTCTTCGTGATTCAGTTCTTCTTTAATACCGTCTCCCCAAAAATCTTCTAATTGATAATATTCCCGTTGTTCTTTTTGAAAAACATGCACAATTACGTCCCCATAATCTACAACAATCCATTGTGCCTGATCTCTCCCTTCTATATGAAATGGTTTTTCGTGTAAATCTTCCAAAATTTTATCTTCTACGGCGTCAGCAAGTGCTGAAACGTGGGTATTAGAAGTTCCATGACATATTACGAAGAAACTGCAGAAACAGTTCTCTATGTTTCTTAAATCGATTTTTACAATTTGATGTCCTTTATTTTCGTCCAGACTTTCTGTTATTTTGTTTACTAATTTTTCCTGTTTTGTCATACTGAAAAAGATTCAGTTTTAAGCTGTTATTTTATAATTTAAATTTTGGTTTATGATATAAATTTTAGTTGTTTCAGAAATTTATTTATTCATTCTTGCTTCTAGGGTTTATGTATGTGTTTGTAAATTTACTCTAACTTAGCCCTTGACAAAATTTCATACCATTTGAAGTTACAAATATACATTTTTAAAACTAAATATTAAAGACTATGTTATTTAATCCGGAGGAATATATTAAATAATTCTCATTTCTTTTGCGGAAAAATATGCAGGGGATGGGTTGGGGAATGTGCATTGCGGTAAGCTAATATTTATAAGAATTTTTGGTGTAACTTCCTTTTCAAAATACCGTATTTTTACGTTTTTAATGTTAATTTTGCGAATAAAATGTTTGATTATGGAAGAGTATAAAATACCTATGGTTCCGGGACCGGTAGCTGTTCCGCCGGAGATATTGGAGATAGCGGCTTTCAATTATGGTTCTGCCGATTTGGAAGAAGAATATATTGCTTTATATAAGGCTACGGAAAAAGCCCTGCAAAGAATAATGCGTACCCGTAATAAGGTCGTAATCCAGACCGGGGAAGGTATGCTTGCTTTGTGGAGTGCCTTGAAAAGTGCTTTATTACCGGGAGATAAAGTATTGGCTTTATCCACCGGATTGTTCGGGTATGGTATAGGAGTGATGGCTGAGACATTAGGATGTGAGGTCAAAATAATGGATTTTGGTTTTAACGAATCGATTCATGATTTTGAGCTGGTGGAAAAAGCGATCCGGGAATTCCGCCCGAAAATGATTACGATGGTTCACAGTGAGACTCCCAGCGGGACTATTAATCCGGTTGGACAGATTGGAATTTTGAAGGAAAAATATGAAATACCTTTGTTATATGTAGATGCTGTTTCGGGTATAGGGGGAAGTCTGGTAAAAACGGACGACTGGCATATTGATTTTTGTTTGGGAGCTTCACAAAAATGTCTGTCTGCACCGGCCAATATGGCTTTTTTATCGGTAAGTGAAAAGGCTTGGGAAATAATAGAGGAAATCGGGTATGTCGGGTATGAGGCTTTACAACCTTTCCGGTATGCCGTCAAAAAACGTTACTTCCCTTATACGCCTTATTGGCAGGGAACAGCTCAGTTATACAAAGCATGTCAATTGATTTTGGAAGAAGGATTAGCCAAGGTACTGTCGCGGCATGAACAGGTAGCCCGTTATTGCCGGCAGAGGGCTTGTGCAATGGGGCTGGAGCTGTTTCCGGCTCCGGATGCGATCCTGTCTCCTACGGTAACTGCCTTAAATGTACCTCGTAGGATCGGATGGAAAAAATTGGATACAGCCCTGAGGGCGGAAGGTCTGGTTGTGGGGGGAAATTACGGAACATTGGCGGGGAAAGTATTTCGTATCGGACATATGGGCACTCAGGCAAATCCGGAATGGGTAGCACAAGCTATGGATATTTTGGAAGAAGTTATCCGAAAAGCCTGATCATAGATGTTAAGTCAGCAGACGAAGCCTGTAATTTTGTAACCGTTATAATCCTATAAACGTAAGCATGCTCGAATGGCTGGAAGCACATCAATTATCCTGTTGGATAAAATCTGTGATCGGTATAGAATGCCCTGGTTGCGGTATGCAAAGAGCTGTCCTTTTGTTGTTAAAAGGAGATTTCGGGACTTCTCTCAGCGTTTATCCGGGATTATTGCCGTTGTTGCTGTTTTTAATATTGATTGTTTTGAAAATTTGCGGCATAAAAAAAATTCAGCCGGAGCTATTAAAAATTACGGGTTTTGTTTGTTTAGCAACAATTTTAATTTCATATTTGCTTAAATTAACAAATGCGATCATTTAGACACATTATATCGTAAAAGAGGAAGGAAATTTAATGCTTTATTTTCCTTCTTGCCATTAAATTAATATTGAAAATTATGGAAATTTTTGAACAAAACAAGCGAGATTTACCTAATGCGACAACGATTTTGGTATTGGGAATATTATCGCTTGTATTCTGTTGGTGTTATGGAATAATCGGTTTGGTGCTGGGAATCATAGCTGTTGCGATGTCGGGTACTCCGCGTAAGGCTTATTTAGCGGAGCCGGGGTTATATACAGAGAGTTCGTATAAGAATATAAATGCCGGAAGGATATGTGGGATTATTGCTATCTGTCTTTCCGTACTGGTTATGTTATTTTTTATTCTGGTAATATGTGGAATCGTTGCGGCTGGTATTGGAGCGGCAGGTTACGGGTTATAAAATAGTAGAAATTATGAATTACAGGTTTGAGATTAGTTTACCGAATAGTTCGGATTTCAGGTGTGAGATTGCCATCAGTGGCGAACAGACTTTTCAGCAGTTACACGATAAAATTATAGAGGTATTAGGGTACGATAGCTCCCAGATGGCGTCCTTTTATACACTCGACAAAATGGGAAACCGGGTGAAGGAGATCGCTTTGATGGAGATGTCGACGGATGATGAAGAGACAAACACTTTAGTTATGGATGTAACTACTATCCGTGAGATGGTGAACGCGAATTGCATAGAGTTGGAATATGTCTTTGACTTTTTTAACAACCGTTATTTCCGGGTAGAGTATGCAGGGGAATATATTGCAGATTCTGCTGATGTATTGCCGGTTTGTTTGTATTGTGACGGAGAAATACCGGAGCAGATGGAACTGGAAGATAATGATAAGTGGACTTATGGAAAATCGGATGAAGAGTATGATGATAGTTTTATGGAAGAATTCTCGGATTTTACAGAAGAGGGAGATAATTACGATGACGTTGAGGAAGGGGGATATGATGATGAAGATGGGGAGTTCGGGAGCAGAGAAAGATATGATGACCGTTATGAAAGTATAGATGACTATATCGATCGGTTATAATCGGTAAAAAAGGGATAGGAAATGTCCGGAAAGTGATAAGGGAATTACTTTTTGGACATTTTTCTTCCGGAGAAATTATGGGAAAAAGGTTGATTGTTCTTTTGGGACCGACCGGGGTGGGAAAGACAGATTTGAGTATAGAGATTGCCCGTCATTTTCAAACTTCGGTTATTTCGTGTGATTCCCGGCAAATTTACCGGGAAATGCGGATAGGGACTGCAATACCTGCTGCGGAACAATTGGCAGCTGTACCACACTTTTTTATTCATACTTTATCGGTAAAAGATTACTTTAATTCTTGGCAATTTGAGCAGCAGGCCTTGGAAAAAATCCGGGAATTGCATCATACGGCTGAAGTGGTACTTATGGCAGGAGGTTCTATGATGTATATAGATGCTGTATGCAAAGGTATTGATGACATTCCCAGTATTGATCCCGACCTTCGGATGCAATTGATGGAGCGGATGGAGAAGGAGGGACTGGAAACAATCCGGAGCCTGCTGAGAAAATTGGATCCTGTTTTTTATGAACAAGTAGATTTGAATAATGCCAAAAGGGTATTGCATGCGGTAGAAGTATGTATGATGGCAGGTAAACCTTATTCGGCTTTACGGACGAACAATCCGAAAGAGCGGGAATTTGACATTTTAAAAATAGGATTAAATCGTGAAAAAAGTGAATTATACGACAGAATTAATAAACGGGTGGATCGTATGTTGGAGGAAGGCCTTGAAGAAGAAGCGCATTTACTCTATCCTTTACGGCATTTAAATCCGTTGAATACTGTAGGATATAAAGAATTTTTTGAATATTTCGACGGTCAGATCGATTATCCGGAGGCGATACGTTTAATCAAGAGAAACTCCCGGAGATATGCCAAAAAACAATTGTCCTGGTTCCGTCGTGATCCTGATATTCATTGGTTCCATCCGGATGATAAAGAGGGCATATTCCGGTTGATGGAAGAAGGGAGAATTTAAATGTTTAAGCGTTTGTAAGGGTATTTGGGGGATTAATGCTTCCTTTAAAGGCGGATTAACGCTTCGCTGATTAACGGAACTGACGTTGCGGAATTAAATTAGTCAGAACCGAAGGTGCGTTCATCAGCGAATAGTGGGATGAGCCTTAAACAGGAACGAAGTACGGTTAATCATTTGAATGCTTAAACATTTACACATTACATTGGCCTTACTCTGTAATAAAACTTTTGGAACGGGCATTGATAGTAGCTTTGGTGGGCATAACCAGTATGAGGACTGAGCCGAAGAGAATAAATCCGCCCAGCAAATAATCTTTTATATCTAATTCCGGTTTCATAGCTGTATAGAAACCGGCTGCGATTAACTCGAAACTATAAGTCAGAGCCGGTTGAAAGACGCGGAAAGCCATGAACGTTTCGGATTTTGTCCATTTCAATGTAGCATAAAAAAAATAGACGGAAGCTGCATTGATAAAAAATCCGGCAATACAAGCGCTGATAATCGTAGCCGGGTTGAGTACTTCCGATAGATCGGGTAAATAATTCAGGAAAGAGAGAATGTCCGGTAGTTTCGTACCTATAACAAATTTCAGGGCTGCTATAAAAAAGAAAAAAATGATTAAGGCTAATCCTCCGATAAACATGGTATAGCCGGATATACCGCATTTCTGGCGGACAGTTGTCTCCGGGCTTTTCAGAGTAGTTTCTTCCACTACAATCGTACGGATACAACTGGCAGTAGCCGCAATCAATAAGAGTATGACAGCCGGTATGCGGACCGTCTGGGGAAGGGAATAAATAAAGAGGATAAAACCGCCCAGGATGACAAATATACCCCAATAATCTCCCCGGTGCGGGACTCTTTTGAAGAACAAATAGGCTAAAAGGTATGAAATGACTACTTCTATGTTGATGAGAATACTGGTTTCCGTCGTAGTAATATAGAGATAAGTGGAGATCATAAAAAAGCTCTTTGTCATTTGCATACCGGTATAAAGCCAGGAATAGCGTACTCCGGTTTTCCAGTTTTCAGGACTTACTTGCTGCCGGATGATTAAGAGGGCGGTTCCGGCTGAAAAAATCAGGAAAGAGGTAAAGACGATAACGTTCATATCGAATTTCAGTACGCAGAAGCGGTTGACTACTCCTAAAAGCGACCATACGATGACTGTTCCTAAAGCGTATGCTGATCCTTTCATAAATCCTTTATTTTACTTGAAACTTAAAAATTTCCATTCTATTAAAAGAGAAAAAAGTAAGGCTGCAATCATGAGGCCTATGACATAGCGGTCGGTTACTTTAAAGATGGGAATGCCTGCTTTACGGTCGTTCCAATGAGTAATTTCATAAAAAAGAATTCCGATTATATAAACTCCGGAAGATAGTAATAAGAGGTGGATGTTCCCGGCATAAATTACCCAAAGGCAATACAATACGGCAGCTGTTCCGGTAATAATAGCCAGTTGCCTGGAAATATTTTTGTTTTCATAAATTTCTTTATGCAATCCGGATTTCACCATAAACATAGCGCTGAAAATATAAGTGGGGAGAATTAATATTCCGGAGATATCGATACTGAGCAAGTAAAAATTGTGGGCTTTAACAGCCAGAAACAAAAATAATTGAATAAAACCGGAAGTAATGAGCAGGGAACCGACAGGAGCTTTTTTCCGGTTTGTTCTGGCAAACCAAGAAGGTAATACCCGGTCGCGCGCTGCCTGAGCCGGTAACTCTGCTGCAATAATTGTACCTACCAGCCAAGCCCCTGCTACGGATAGGATAACGCTGAGGTTGACGAATACCCGGGCCCATTCTCCTATGCCTTTTCCTAAAATCTGTGCTAACGAGGGATCGTTTAATCCGGCTAACTGGGCTTGAGGCATAAAGCCGAAAGAGAGAATGCAAATGGCTATATTCAGGAACAAACAGATTAAATAACCGATCACGGTTGCCTTTCCTACATCCGATTGTCGTATCGCGCGGGAGGAAACGACTACGGCCCCCTCTATTCCCATGAAAAAAAAGAGTGTCGTTAACATTGTACTGTTGATCTGATCTGAAAGGGGGCCCAGATGACTTTCTTTCCCCCAGAAATCAAAACGCATCAAAGAATAATCAGCAAAGCTGAATAAGAGGACAATAATTAATAACAGGGATGAAAATTTAATGATAGTAGAGATCGTATTAATGGTAGCTGCCAGCTTCATTCCCCGGGCTACGATAAAGGTAAAAAGCCAGGTAAAAGTGGAACAGAAAATTAATGTCGGCCAGCTATGCTTTAAGAGAACAGGGAAGAACAGTCCGAAAGCATCATTCAGCATGATGGCGAATACCGCATTTCCGATTGCGCTACCCATCCAGTAACCCCAGGCGATATTGAAACCGGCGTATTCTCCGAATCCGGTACGGGTATAAGAATAAATACCGTTAGAAAGATCCGGGCGGACAGCGATCAGGGTTTTAAAGGTAAGTGCAATGGCCAGAATACCTGTGCCTGAAATAATCCAGGAAATCGCGATGGCTCCCAGACTGGCCTGGTGAGCCAGGACCTTAGCGATATTGAAAATTCCGCCCCCGATAATACCACCGACCACAATGGCAATCAGTCCGATCAGGCCTAATTTTGTTTGCTGTTGCTTCATGTGCCATTGTACGCAGTTTGGTAAAGATTTGTTTAATAGAGTCGATAGATTATAAATAGAAGTCTGAGGAGAGCATAATATGTCCTCAAAAATTTGAATATTAGGGCTGTTTTTTAATGGGTTACCGGATTATGGGCCTGAACAGAAACGGGTTGAAGGAAGGGATATTCCGGCTTGATGCTTTCATCCGGGGCGGGGATTTGCGAAATGAATGAAAATTTTCCGCCGATTAACGGAACAAAGAGCCCCAGACCTGTCCGTCCGGACCGAAATTCCGTTAATCAGCGGTTATTTGTTAAACTTTAACCGGGCACAAGGTGTACTTGATGATTTCCGTTCAATTCTTTAATGTGCCCATTCGGCAAAAAAGTCATTTCCTTTATCGTCTACAATAATGAAAGCCGGGAAATTTTCTACACGTATTTTACGTACTGCTTCCATGCCGAGTTCTTCGAAATCAACGACTTCTACAGATTTAATGCTGTTCTTGGCTAAAATTGCTGCAGGACCGCCGATAGAGCCCAGGTAAAAACCTCCGTGCTTTTGACAGGCATCTGTAACGGCCTGGGAACGGTTTCCTTTGGCCACCATAATCATTGAACCTCCCAAAGACTGGAATAAGTCGACATAAGGATCCATACGTCCGGCAGTAGTAGGTCCGAAACTACCGGAAGGCATTCCTTGCGGGGTTTTAGCCGGACCGGCATAATAAACCGGGTGTTTTTTGAAATATTCCGGCATCGGTTTACCTTCGTCTATCATTTGTTTAATGCGGGCGTGAGCAATGTCACGGGCGACAATTAAGGTTCCGGAAAGATTCAAACGGGTTTTTACCGGGTATTTCGTTAATTCTTTCAATATATTTTCCATGGGCTGGTCCAGGTCGATATTCACTGCCGGTGCCAAAACCGGAGATTCTGCCGGTAAGAAACGGGCCGGATTTTTTTCTAGTTGTTCCAGGAAAATACCTTCTTCTGTAATTTTGGCTTTGATATTCCGGTCTGCGCTGCAACTTACTCCTATCCCAACCGGACAGGAAGCTGCATGCCGCGGTAAGCGGATGACCCGGACGTCGTGTACCCAATATTTTCCACCGAATTGGGCACCTATGCCTTTTTCCTGACAAATTTTCAGGATTTTTTCTTCCCATTCCAGATCCCGGAAAGCGCGGCCACCTTCATTTCCGGATGTGGGGAGGTGGTCATAATAACCTGCAGAAGCTTTTTTGACTGTAGCTAAGCAAGCTTCCGCAGAAGTTCCTCCGATGACAACTGCCAGATGGTAGGGAGGGCAGGCAGAAGTTCCTAAATCCAACACTTTCTGGGAGATGAATCTGGTGAGGGTCTCTTCGTTCAATAAAGCCTTCGTTTGTTGGTATAAAAATGTTTTATTGGCTGAACCTCCTCCTTTGGTCATAAATAAAAATTTATAAGTATTCCCTTGGGTGGCATACAGATCAATTTGGGCCGGTAAATTCGTACCAGTGTTTTTCTCTTCTGTCATGCTGAAAGGAACGACCTGGGAGTATCGGAGGTTCCGGTCACGGTAAGTTTCAAACACTCCTTTACTGATAGCTTCGGCATCATTATAGCCGGTATAGACATCCTGTCCTTTCATTCCGATACAGATAGCCGTACCTGTATCCTGGCAGGTAGGTAATTGTCCTTCTGCCGATACGACCTGATTCAGTAGTAAAGTATGTGCTACGAATTTATCATTATCGCTGGCTTCAGGATCTTTTAAAATATCGGCAACTTTTTGTAAATGAGAGGCCCGGAGGTAAAAAGAAACATCTGCATAAGCTTCGCGGGCTAATAACTCCAAACCTTCCTGTTCTATTTTCAAGATTTTACGTCCGTCACATTCTACCGTTTTGACATACTCTTTCGTTAAGAGACGATACGCTGTTGTATCTTTTTCAATTGGAAACGGTTCCTGATATTTAAATTCTGCCATGATGTAATGGGTTTATTAAGTTATAAATAGTACAATACCAACTTGATTAATTTGGCAACGAAATTAAGATTAATAAGTGAAAATGACTAAAATTTTTAGAGAAAAATTTCTCTAATTAAGAATTCGCTAGAAAGGTTTCTCAGCTGGGATTTTTTGAGTATAATTTTCCTATATTTGTTTGTTTTTCTGAAAAAAAGAAAATTTGGTATTTTTGTATTATAGGCAAATAAATGGATAGCGGAGTTATTTTTTGGAGCATTATTGTATTTTTAAGTGCCGGTTTCCTTCTGGAAAGGTTACTGGACGGACTGAACATGCGTTGTATGTCTTCCCATTTACCGGAGAGCCTGAAAGGAATTTATGATGAAAAAGAGTATGAACGTTTTCAAAATTACAAAAGGGAGACCAATCGGTTTAATTGTATCTGTTCTGCTTTTTCTTTTATCGTGCTGATTGTATTTTTAAGTGTGGGTGGATTTGGTTGGTATAATGCGTGGATTGTGGGGATAACGGATAATCTGATTCTGCAGACGCTGTTATTTATGCTCGGGTTATTGGTAGCTTCTACCTTAGCAGAGATGCCTTTTGATTGGTATGCGACTTTCCGGATAGAGGAAAAATTTGGTTTTAATAAAACGACTTTAAAAACGTGGGGATCGGATACTTTAAAAAGTTTATTGCTTTCTGTATTTATCGGAGGAATTATTTTAACTGTTGTGGTGTGGTTTTATAAGATAACTGGAATTTATTTTTGGTACTATGCCTGGGCTATCATCAGTTTATTTTCACTGTTTATGGCTTTATTTTACTCCCGTTTGATTGTTCCGCTTTTTAATAAGCAGTTTCCTTTGGAATCCGGAAATTTGAGGGATAAAATTGAAACATTAGCGCAAAAAACAGGTTTTAAATTGAAAAATATTTATGTAATAGACGGTTCCAGACGATCTACAAAGGCAAATGCTTATTTTACGGGTTTCGGACCGGAAAAGAGGGTAGTGTTGTATGATACTTTACTAAAAGATCTGACAGAAGAGGAAATTGTGGCTGTTTTGGCTCATGAAATCGGTCATTACCGGAAGCATCACACCTTGCAGTTTATGTTGGCTTCCCTCCTGCAAACGGGAATACTGTTGTGGTTATTTTCTTTATTGGTAAATGAGCCGGCTTTATCGGAAGCATTGGGAGGGGAACGGGTTTATTTTCAGTTGGGATTAGTTGCTTTTGTCCTGCTTTATACTCCGCTTAGTATTGTCACTGGCTTAGGGATGAATGCCTGGTCAAGGAAAAACGAATATGAGGCGGATGCTTTTGCTGCGGAGCAGGGAAAAGGGGAAGAGCTGATTGCCGGTCTGAAGAAAATATCCGTAAAGGCGTTGAGTAATCTTACTCCTCACCCGTGGTACGAATTTGTTTATTATTCGCATCCTTCTTTATTAAAGAGAATTGCAGGTATTGAGGGACAAAAACGGATAAATAAAGCCTGAACATCAGATTTGTGAAGATAGGGATATTAAAAAGGCAGAAAGAAGGAAAAAGTAACGTTCTAAAACGAATTATTCAATGAAAATAGCGGTTTTTACTTTATTGTGTATATTCATTATACTGGTATCCGGGTGTAAAGGGAAGTCTTTCCCTCGGAAGACTATGTCTGGAAATCCGATTTTTGAAGGATGGTATGCAGATCCTCATGCTGTCATATACGGAGATACCTATTGGGTCTATCCCACCTACTCGGCTCCATATAAAGAGCAGACATTTTTGGATTGTTTTTCTTCCAAGGATTTAATTAACTGGACGAAACATTCTCATATATTGGACACTGCAGCCGTAAAATGGGCGAAAAAATGTTTATGGGCACCGGCGGCTATAGAAAAGGAGGGAAAATACTATCTTTTTTTCGGGGCCAATGATGTGCATGAAGGAGAGGTCGGGGGGATAGGAATAGCTGTTGCAGATTGTCCGGAGGGCCCTTATAAAGATTTATTGGGCAGGCCTTTGATCAACGAAATCGTAAATGGGGCTCAGCCTATCGATCAGTTTGTATATGAAGAAGGAGGCGATTATTATATGTATTATGGGGGATGGGGACATTGTAACGTGGTGAAACTGAAAAAGGATTTTAGTGGATTGGAATGTTTTAAAGACGGTTCTTTCTACAAGGAGATTACTCCTCAGGGGTATGTAGAAGGTTCGTTTATGTTTAAAAAAGACGGAAAATATTATTTTATGTGGTCGGAAGGAGGATGGACCGGACCGGATTACTGTGTTGCTTATGCTATAGCGCAGTCGCCTTTCGGGCCTTTTCAGCGTATAGGAAAAATTTTGCAGCAGGATGATCGTGTGGCTACAGGGGCCGGACATCATTCTGTCGTAAATGTGCCGGAAACGGATCAATGGTATATATTTTATCACCGTCATCCGGTCGGGGACCGGAATGGAAACCACCGGGAAACTTGCATAGACAAGTTGGAATTTGATAAAAACGGATATATAAAACCGGTAAAAATAACGTTTGAAGGAGTAGACAGACAAAAAATATGAGGGGATTTTTTCTTCGTTTTTGTTTATAACTTTGAGGAAGGAAAGAAAAAAAGAGATAAAAAATGTTGTAGTTTTGCCGGAGGTTCAAATTTTATTTTATATGAATGCAATTATAATTACGATTGGAGATGAAATATTATTAGGGCAGATATTGGATACAAATTCCCGTTATATTGCGGAGCATCTGGCCGGAATAGGGGCAGAAGTAAAAGAGGTGCTTACCGTAGGGGATAAACAGGATGAAATATACCGTACTGTGGATTATGCAATGGGGGGGGCTGAGCTCGTTATCGTAACGGGGGGACTGGGTCCGACAAAAGACGATATGACCAAAAAAGTACTGGCAGAATATTTTGGTTCCAAATTAGTGTTGAATTCTCAAGCGATGGGTTGGTTAGAGGAGTTATTGAGAGGGAGAGGAATTGCATTGAATGAAAATAACAGAAATCAGGCCGTTTTACCTGATAATTGCCGGATATTAAAGAACGAGAAAGGGACGGCTTGCGGAATGTGGTTTGAAAGAGGATGGAAATCCCTGATTTCTTTGCCGGGGGTTCCTTTTGAAATGGAACATTTAATGGAAAGTGCGGTATTGCCGGAATTGAAAAAGCGTTATCCGAATCTGCAATTGGAATACCGGATGCTAAAGGTATACGATATTCCGGAATCCGAATTAGCTGAACGTTTGGACAAATGGGAAGATTCTTTACCCGAAGGTCTGGGATTGGCATATTTACCTTCTCCGGGTTTGGTAAAATTGCGCCTTACAGCGAAAGGCAAAGCTGTTTTTAAATTGGAAGAATATTATACGACTTTAAAAGCGGAATTGTCAGGGCTGCATTATATGGAGGGGGAAGGAGAGACCGTCGAAAAACAGTTTGGGGAATTATGTCTTCGTAAACAGATAAGTGTCGTTACTGCTGAAAGTTGTACGGGGGGATATATAGCTCATCTTATTACCTCTGTGCCCGGGAGTTCTGCTTATTTTAAGGGAAGCGTAGTGGCCTATGCCAATGAGGTAAAAGAGGATGTATTAGGCGTACGGGCTACGGATATAAAAGAGTGGGGAGCTGTGAGTGAAACTGTGGTGTGTCAGATGGCAGAGGGAGTAAGGCAGCTTATGCAAGCCGACTATGCCGTGGCGACTTCCGGTGTTGCCGGACCGGATGGGGGAACAGCCGAAAAACCGGTTGGTACGGTTTGGATAGCAGTAGCTACTCCTCAAAAGACAATTGCCCGAAAATTTATCTTTTCTTTTACCCGCGAACGGAATATTGCCAAAGCTGCTGTAAAAGCTTTGGAAATGTTAATGGAGAATATCGAATAAAAAGCCTCTGGGAACAGGAAGCAGTAGATCAGGGATCGGATTTTCACTGATCAGGGATGAATGCCGCCTTATAAAATCTGGTATCGGAATTTTTAACTGTCGAAGCGTTAGTTGTTTCCGGCAGAGGTTTCATCCGTAATCAGCAAAAACAGTTCATCTGAAAATATTTATTTAATTTCTTCGTAATCGGCGTCTTCAATGATTTCTCCGCCCATTTTGTGTTGTTGTTCTGTAGCCTGTGCTTTTTTACGCAGTTTATTGATCCGGTATTGACTGATCAGATCTGTGATTCCATAAAATATGGCTGTGGCTCCTAAAATAATAATGACATACTCTGCACTGCCCCAGGGTTTGAAAATGACGATCAGTCCGGCTAACAGAATGATAATCGGATAAAAGTAATTTACGGCTGAAATCGGACCGAATTGACGGGCGGCAGAAAGGGTGGCCAATTGGGCAATGGCCGCCAGAATCAGAATACAGCCTAAGATTACCATTAATACCGTGGTAAAGAAAAGGGGGATAGATACCAACAATATACCTAAAATAATACTTCCGATGCCGTTTAATGAAAGAAGGCCGTCTGTACGCTGAGCCGCTTGTTGTTGGCGGTAAGAAGTGATAAAGGCCATGATACCGGTCAATAGAAACAGTGCCCCGATTACAATGACAATTGATTTTAAAGCTACATCTGGCCATATAATCAGAATTACACCAATGATGATCGATATCAAAGCACGGTATACTGCATTTCTGTAAGTTGTTTTACTGTAAATAATTTTCATATCTTTTTCTATAAACTTTCATTCAAATTAATTTAACGAAAGTAACTAATTTTTGTTAGACTATTGCAATTTCTGAATGAAAAGCTTTGAAATGATGCAGAATAATCTTTCAGTATTCTTTTGTTAATAATATTTTTTATTTAAATATACTGAAGGAGTTTGAAAATTGGAAGAAAAAGAATAAAGATTAACTTTGTACAATAAATATGGGGTAAGGATTAAAAACCGATGAGGAGATTCTTTTTACATATAGTTTTCTGTGTGTGTGGCTTATGGCTTATAAATCCGGCGTACGCTAATGAAAAGCGGAAACTGGTTGTGACGGAAAACGTCTTACCTGAAAAAATCATTCTTGCTTTCCGGAATAGTCTGGGTTTTGCTTCTTTACCCGAAGAAATGGAACGGCAGATAAATGTGGACAGTCTGCTGTCTGTTTTGGAAATAGAAAAGCGCTACGATTCTTATTTTAAATTGAGAAGAATTGCTATTAAATCGAAGGCTTTGCGGGGAGAAACCCGGGTGGCCATAGCGGAGAGCGACCGGATGTATTCGAAAGCAAAGGCATTAAATGATTCTTTAGGACAGGCGCTGGCTTTAAATGTTATCGGAGAGGTGTACGCTTTGACGAGGAGGGACAAAGAGGCGGGAGATGCTTATAAAAAAGCTCTGGAACTTTTTGGTTCTTTAAAGATGGATGAAGTGCTGGTAAAGATATTATTAATAGAACTTGCTGAATACCACCTTCGCATGGATGAACCGGAGAAAGCAGAACAATATATGGAACGTCTGAATAAGATGCCTCTTACGGCTTCTTCGGAAACGGAACAGACGATCCGGTATATTTTTAATGCTTACTGTAAAATATTCAGGAAAGATACTTTAGCAACCCGTCAATATTTAGATAAGGCAGCTGCTTTGTCTGCTACTATGCAACCGGCTGTCTTACGGCATTTCTTTATCGTTCAGGCAATGTATTTAGCTGAAACGGGCAGACCGGAAGAAGCTTTGGAAATGTACGAACGTTTTTTTAAAACCAAAGATGCCTATATTAATCACGCTTTGCATGTAATTGCCATGAAAAATAAGGCGTCATTGTATTGGGAGATGGGACGTAAAGAGGAAGCTTACAAGCAGTATAATGCTATTTATGCTTACATAAAATCATCTTTCGAAAAGAATTATCCCAAGGAGATCGACCAGCTGACAACTCGTTTTCAGGCCGAACAATTGACTTATCAGAATGAAAGGAACAGGCATTTATCCATGCGTTATTATACGGTCGGAATTATATTGTGCGTAGTGTTATTACTGGTTTTTTCTTTTCTGAGTTGGAAGAAAATATTCCGGTTGAGGCAATCAAAGCTGAATCTGGAAGCAATGAAATGGAAAGCGGAAAAGGCCATTAAAAGGAAGAATCTGTTTTTGTCGAATATGAGCCATGAAGTGCGTACTCCTTTAAATGCAATTGTCGGGTTTTCGGGTTTATTGGCTTCGGAGGATATGGAACTGGACGATGAATCTCTTCCGGAGTATTGTGAAATAATCAAGGTAAATTCTCAGCAGCTCTTGAATTTGGTAAATGATATCCTGGATTTTTCAGATTTTGAAGGAGAAAATATAAAGTTTACTATCCGGGAATGCGACGCCGTGAAAATCTGTAGAGAAGTAGTAGAAACTATACGGGCTTCCTATCAAATGTGTGTGGAATTGCATTTTGTGACAGAATTGTCCGCATTAGTCATTGATACAGATGATGCCCGGCTCAGGCAGGTTCTGATTAATTTACTGGTTAATGCTACAAAATTTACGAAAGAGGGCTCCATTGTCCTGAAGCTGGAGGTGAGTCCGGAAGACAGCGGTATGGCTCTTTTTTCGGTGACGGACACAGGTTGTGGTATTCCTCTTGAAAAGCAAAAATTGATTTTTGAGCGTTTTGAAAAACTAAATGATTTTGTACAGGGAAGCGGACTGGGACTTTCCATTTGTCAGTTGATTGTAAAACATATAAAGGGCAGGCTTTGGGTAGATCCGGATTACACTCAGGGAGCGCGTTTTTATTTTACACATCCTTTTAAATACAAGTCTTCTATATAAGCATTGCGAATGAAAAAAGTTCTCTTACTGATTTATATTTCTGTTATGCCTCTTGTTTTGTTGTTTGCAGAAGAGAGGAAAGAGGACATGCATTATCGGGATAGTATTCTGAAGGTTGTGGATTTATTGCCTGCAGACAGTGCCCGTTTGACTTATTTGGAAAGGGTGGCTTACTGTCACCAATATCCGCCTTTGGATCAGATTTTTGCCGTTGCTCTATGGGAAGAAAGTATCCGTCAGGGAAATATTTATTATGAAAATCTGGGAGCCTATTATATAGCGGCTTGTTTTGATAAACGGCATGATCCGGACAGTTTGTCGTATTGGGTGGATAAATTGGAAGAATTGGTGCCTCAGGTGGGTACTTACGATTATTATCTGGAGCAAAAGGCAGCCTTTAGCCGGGCACAGGCCTCCAAGCGGAAGATAGAGAAAGCTGTTTTTACGGCTAAGAATGTTTTGGAGGATGCAAAACGTTATCATAGCCATAACGGGGAGATTGCGGCATATAACAGTTTGGCCTGTTCCTATTCAGTTTCGAGCCGTCCCCAGGAAGCCTTGAAAATGTTATTCGAAGCCCATAAGCGTTTTACGGAACAGACAAAAATGAGTTTGCGGGTAGATGTATTGTCCCGGATCGCGGGAATATATGGGAATATTGGAAAGGATAGTTTAAAGATGCCCTATTTACAAGAAATGACAGACGCTTTGCAAGAGGCGATGACGAAAGAACCGGAAGCAGAGAAAAATTGGATCAATATGGCTATTGATTGTCAGGTAAAATACATTATGCATTTTTTGAACCGCTCCGATTTCCGGGAGGCTCAGAAGCATATTGAAAGGGCAAAAGCACTTTTAGCTCCTCATGTGGATCCTGTTTTTTGGTTGAATGTACAGCTGATGCAATTGCAATATTTTTACAGGACCAAAGAATATGATAAAAGTATTGCTTTAGTAGATGAGGTAACTCCCATTGTCTTGAAAAATTATGTGGCTACTTTCGGGATGCTGATAAGTTATAAAGCTAGGATTCAGCGGGAGAAGGGGGATATAGACGGAGCGGTTACCACACTCCGTTACCTGGTTCACGCACAGGATTCTTTAAATAATGCTTTTTCTGCCAGCCAGTTGGAGCAGGTAAAAGAGGTTTACCATATAGACGAACTGCTACTGGAAAAACAGAAGATCAGCAATATGAATCTGATCCGGATATTGAGTATTTCGGCAATTCTTTTTGTCTTAATTTTTCTCTTTTACATTTATACCCGTTCTCTTTCCCGGAGAATTGTACAGTCGGAGAAAGCGGCTGCGGAAGCTACTGCCCGTTCGGAGTCTAATAACCGGGCTAAAGAACGGCTGCGCACGGAAATCAGTCATGATATTCGGATTTCATTGAATGCTGTTGTCGGATTTTCAGAACTATTAATGGAACCGGATAGTTGCCCCGATAAAGAAAGTAAATTAGAATACGGGAAAATTATACAGGAAAATGCAGAGCAATTACTGGACTATGTAAACAATATCCTGGAACTTTCCCGTTTAGAGTCTGGTAAGATCACGTATAAAGAGGAAAATTGCGACCTCCTGGAGATGTGCAGGGAGGCTATGGAGATGGCGTTGCAATATGAGAAGAATATAGTTAAACCCTCTTTGCAGACTACGATTGACGATTTATCGATAACGACGGACCGGAGAAGTTTTATCGCTTTGCTTCGGAGTTTTCTTGTTTTTAAGAGTGAAAATAATCCGGGAATTTTTCAGACGGTGATCCATATCGGGCAAAATGAAGCCGGAACAATGCTCTTATTCCGTGTGGTGAACACGCCTTTGGCCAAGGAATTCCAGGGGAACAGGACGACTTTGGTCCGTAACGAGATCAACGCCCATCTGATCCATTATTTTGGGGGTACCTATGAGGTTTGTCCGCCTCATACAGAAGCTTTTACTATACTTTTTACTTATCCTGTTTTTAAAGAGGATAAAGATAAAAAGTAACAAAAAAGCCGCCAAAATTGTTTTGACGGCTTTGGGAAGTTAAATGGAATTATTATTTGATCAGGTCTACACTTCTTTTTACAAATTTGTTAAGTGCTTCTCCTTTAAGAAGACCGTTTGCTAAAAGTGCCAGGTCAATCAATTGTCCTACAATTTTGTTTTCTTTGCCGTATTCTTGCAACAAAGTTTCTTTTTGTTGACGCATATTGTCAATTTTTTCGTTATATTCTTTCAGCCGGTCTTTGTCGACCTGGGGAATCTCATCTTCTTTTTTATCCTTATTCAGCTCATTTAGTTCTGTCTTTTTCCCTTCCATTTCCTTGATTTCGAAATTGAGGGGTTCCAGTTTGGCATTCATGGATTTCTTTTCGTCAGCGAGTACATCCTTTACCAATTTATGGTCTGTATTGACGACAAGCGTATATTGATCTCCCATTGCTCCGTAAAAACCCATACCCGGATTTAAAGCAGCCATTTCTTTCATACGGCGCATAAATTCTGAGCGGGTAACCACTACCGGATCACTGTCTTCCCCTAAGGCTTCGAAGTTAACTAAGAACATACCGTTCTCTTTGGGTAATTGAGATGAAAATACCGGACGGAGTTCATTTTGTTCCTCTTCACTCAGGTCTGATTGGCGGGCATCTTCTTTCGGGATTAATTTTTCCACTACATCGGAATCTACCCTCAAATATTTATGATCTGAATTTTTCTGTTCCAGATGGTTAATAAAATGAGTATCCAGTTGTCCGTCCATTAATAAGACATCATATCCTTTTGCCTTTGCCTTTTCGATATAACTGTATTGTTCAGTGGCATCAGTGGCATATAGACAAACGATATTTTTATCTTTATCCGTTTGATTGGCTTTAATCAGATTGTCGTATTCTTCAAAGGTAAAATATTTTCCATCGGTATTTTTCAACAGGTAAATGTCTTTTGCTCTTTCTGCAAATTTTTCATCTGTCAGCATGCCGTATTGAATAAATATTTTTAAATCATCCCATTTTTTCTCGTATTCCTCCCGGTTATTTTTGAAAATATCGCTTAGGCTATCGGCTACTTTCTTCGTGATGTGATTGGAGATTTTCTTAACATTCCGGTCGCTTTGCAAATAAGAGCGGGATACATTTAACGGAATATCCGGCGAATCGATAACTCCGTGTAAAAGAGTCAGGTACTCAGGTACAATTCCTTCTACCGAATCCGTAACATATACCTGATTACTGTATAGTTGGATCTTGTTCTTCTGTATTTCGAATTTATTATTGATTTTGGGGAAATACAGTATACCTGTCAAATTAAACGGATAATCTACATTTAAGTGAATGTGAAAGAGGGGATCTTCAGCCATCGGATATAACTGATGATAAAATCTGAGGTAGTCTTCTTCTTTCAGATCGGAAGGTTTACGGGTCCAGGCCGGGTTGACGTCATTGATCACATTGTCTTCCTCTGTGTCAACATATTTTCCGTCTTTCCATTCTTTCTTTTTTCCAAAAATAATTTCAACCGGAAGGAATTTGCAATATTTATTTAATAATTCATTGATTTTATTGTCTTCCAAAAATTCTTTATCGTCGGCATTCAGATACATGATAATATCCGTACCTCTTTCTGCTTTATCAATATCGTCTAAGGTATATTCCGGATCCCCGCTACAAGTCCATTTTACAGCCTGGGCTCCTTCTTTATAGGATTTTGTAACGATTTCCACCTTATCGCTGACCATAAAAGCAGAATAAAAACCTAATCCGAAATGACCGATTATGGTGGCTGCGTCATCTTTATGCTTTTCCAGGAATTCTTCTGCTCCGGAAAAAGCAATTTGATTGATATATTTCTCTACTTCTTCCCGGGTCATTCCGATACCATTATCCGAAACAGTCAATGTTCCTGCCTCTTTGTCAGCTTTTACCCGGATTTTTAAATCCCCTAATTCTTCTTTTACTTCTCCTGTAGAAGCTAATACTTTTAATTTCTGGGTGGCATCTACTGCATTTGAAACGATTTCCCTCAAAAAGATATCATGGTCAGAATAAAGGAATTTTTTGATAATCGGGAATAAGTCCTTCGTTGAAACACCTATTTTTCCTGTTGTCATAACATTTATATTTTATATGATTAATTATATCCTGAAATTTACGCTTTTCTATAGACAATTGTTATGCCAGAACCGGAAAACTGACAGGATGACAGTGGAAATGTTTTTATGTTCATGACGTAAAAAAGGAAAAGGATTGACAGTACTTCGTCTCTGATTACGACCCGTCTTCCGTCGCGCTGAAGAATAAACCTGCAGTCCGGATCAATCCCCTGATCCGGAACGGCTGTTCCGTTAATCAGCGGAGCATTAATCTGCTTCCGGAGAAAGCATTTGTCTCGGAATAAACATTTCCATACTTATCCGCTTCCCCTGATATAAATCATGTTTTTTTCTGGGTGCCGGGAGTATATTTGAAAGATAAAAACAAATGGTCTTTTATTTTAAATAATTTTATAAAAATGAATGCGTTAAATCCTGCTTTTTATAAAGAGAAAATTTTTTCTGCGGCTTGGTTTCGTACCTATGGTTTATTGGTAATTGGTTCTTTTGTATTAGCCATGGGTTATACTTTTTTTATGACTCCTTATAAAATTGTGCCGGGTGGAATTTATGGTATTGCTACCATTTTTCATTATAAACTGGGTTTTCCCATTGGTATGGCAGCTTTGTGTTTTAATTTGCCTTTGAGTTTGTGGGGAGTGAAAGTTTTAGGTAAGCAATTCGGATTGAAGACATTTATCTGTTTTATCCTGGTTGCCGTTTTTGCTGATGGGGTTCCGTTTTTATTAGAGAGGTGCGGACATCCCCATCCGTACGATCCTTTCCAACTTCAGGATGAAGTATTATTGGCCAGTATCTTTGGAGGTGTTATCATTGGAATCGGAGTTGGTTTAATATTGAAAACCCGTTCTTCCAGTGGGGGGACGGATGTGTTTACTTCCATACTGAGTAAACTGACCCATAAACCTATCGGGATGCTTCAGATGATTGTAGACTCTTCCATTGTATTGTGTGGCTTATTGGTTTTTCAGGACTGGAAAATCCCTTTCTATTCCTGGTTGACTATTTTCCTGATGGGGAAAGTAATTGATATTGTTATGCAGGGGTATTCAAGTGATAAGACTTTTTTTATTGTAACGGATAAAATAGAAGAGATCCGCCAGTATATTCTGGTAGAATTACATAGGGGCGGGTCTATAATGCCCGTAAAAGGAATGTTTAACCGTACGGAGAAAGAGATGATTATGACTGTCGTTAGCCGGCGGGAAATGGTCACTCTTCAACGGGCTATTTACAAAATAGATCCCCAGGCTTTTACTACCATTCTGAATGCTCAGGAGATTCTGGGACTCGGTTTTAAACGGATAGAAGAGTGAAAATGTTTAAGCGTATAAATGTTTCTGGAGGAGGATGGATGTTTCTGGGGAAATAGGATTAACGCTTCGCTGTTTAACGGAACTGTTATTCCCGATTAAGGGATTCATACAGACCGCAGGTTCATTTGTCAGCGAGTTGTAAGAAAAGCCTTAATCAAGTACAAAGTACCGTTAATCCCTTCGATATCATCACTTATTAAACATTTTCACATTTGAATTCTCAGACATTCTGTCAATTCGGAAAAGGAAGAGGTGAAAATTTTTTTATTGAAATTCGATATCTGTAAAGAACTGGGGGACATGGAAATTGGGTTGAGGGGAATCGATCGGGTACCAGGATAAAAAATGAGGTTCTGAGAGGTGGTCTCCGCATTTATACACATTTGCTTTGGCCTGTAAGCCGGAGAGCCAGCTGATATTGTGTTTAAAGAGTAGCGTTGCCGGTAGGGAGACGAGGAGAGACCAGCGGTTATGGCCGTTCTTTTCTTCAAAATTTTCAGTTCCCAAAGTTGAATAACGTTGTATAGACTTCATCAGTAAGGGAGAGGCGTGTAAGGCAGCAGCTCCTTTTTCCCGGTAACCGACTAAAGCTTTTCCGATACAATTGAATTCGCAATTATAATATCCTCTCTCGTCCGGGGCAATGAAGAACTCTACGCAGGAATCCGTCCATACAGGTCCGTTGTCTTTATTTACTTTGGCTAGTGTATATTTTTCTGCTACGTCAAAACGAATAAAAATTTCTCTATCGTTGTGGGCTATACGGAACCGGACCTGAGGAGAGTATGGATATTGCTCCGGCCAGTTATTGCAAATTACAGGCTGGGCAGGAATTTCTTCCAAAAGGCTATAGGCTTCTTGTAAACAATCACAACGTAAATCAGAATTTTTTTTTACTTGAAACATAACTGATAATAAATGTTATAACTGAATTTTTAAAAAGCTATCCGGAATGTTTACTCTTTATGTAAAAACTGTAGGTTTATCTTGTAACAAACTGTCCTGTCAGGTATACCTGCCGTTTACCGGAAGAATAAACTTTCCGGATGCCCGGATGGAATTTATTTATATTTTGCAATTTCTTCTTTTACAATGGAACACATCTGTTCATATTGAGCTTCCATACTTTGTAAAAGCTTATGTTGTGCTCTGGCCCGAACCAGATTGTGTACCTGATTTTTGACTTTATAATACTTATCTCCGTCGATATAGTCCATTAAGAAACGAAGCACCTGTTCGTAAGTAATGTATTTGGCGGAAAAGGCCAGATAATCAATTTCGGCGGGATTGAGGAAGGAAGCTGTTTCGGATAGATAACCTTGTGTATAGCCCCGGAAAATGTCCAGATTCATGGCTACATTATCCAGATTTTCGTCATCTTCTAAACCTGTATTGGTATAGGAGCGCATGGCATCTCCATAGTCGTTCAGGCAAGTGCTACTCAATACAGTATCCAGATCGATCACACAGAGTACATTACCTTGTTTATCGAACAAAATATTATTGATTTTGGTGTCATTATGAGTTACCCGGGTAGGGATGGTTCCGTTTTCCACTAATTCCCAGAAATGCAGCATTTCTTCCCGCCGGCGTTCTATCCATTGGATTTCACTGGGGACGGTTGCTTTCCGTCCCACAGGATCTTTGGCTAATACCTGGTCCCATTGCTGAAAGCGGAAACGTATATTATGGAATCCCGGAAGAATGTCGGTTAAAGGTTCTGTAAAATCGGATAACATCGCTTGAAATTTTCCGATACCTTTACCTCCCTGATAGGCGAGTTCTGGAGTGTCGGCTTTCTGGTATGCAATTGTATCCCCGATGAACACACATACGGCCCAGTATTCCCCGTCTTCATCCTGATAGTATAATTTCCCGTCTTTTGTCGGAGTGACAGTCAAAGCTTCCCGCATCGGATCACCTCCCTGAGCAATGATTTTCTTTTTCAGATGAGTGGTTACCCGCTGAATATTTTCCATCATTGCCGGAATGTTCTGAAAAATGTTCTTGTTTTTGCGTTGTAGGATGTAATTCGGAGCAGTCGCTTCTGCTGTGGTAATCATTAAGGTATCGTTGATAAAGCCTTCTCCTAAAGGCTTAACCGTTAAAATTGTTCCTTCCAGCTGAAATTGGCTGCAAATACTGTTCAGTCTATTTTCCATAATATTTTAATACAATTTATAATTTAAAGTAACATTCGTATTTTGCCTTGCGCGTGCAGCAAAACACGAATGTGTACTACTGTTTATTTGGTTCTAATCTTATGTCCGACTAATGCATAATACAGAATATAAATAAAACAAGGCAAACAAATCCAATAGGCATTTTGCATGCCGTGATTATCTGTCAGAAAACCCAGTAAAGGTAATATAATTACCGGTCCTGCCATCGCCATAATAAGCAAAGAAGAACCGGCTTTGGTAAATTTTCCCAAATCAGCCATAGCCAGCGGCCATAATGCCGGCCACATCAAAGAGCATCCCAGAGCAATCAGGAAAATAAACCAGATGGATAGGCTGTCGGGTACGAGTACAACCAGTAAGGAGCCGAGAATGGCAATCACTGAACATATTTTCAAAGCTGTAGCCTGGTTCAGATAACGGGGGATTAAGACAATCCCGCAAATATAACCGATTACTAAGCCAATAGGTGCAATCCAGGCATAAAGATCTGCATACGGCAGATTTAAATAGGTTGCGTAGTCTACCAGTGTGCTCAGTGCAACTGTCTCTGCTCCAACATAGAAAAATAGAGCCAGACAACCTAAAAGTAAATGAGGAAACTGGAAGATAGAAGTTTTGTGAGCTGCATAAGGACAGGCATCGGCATTGTCTTCATCTTCCCCAACGGCTTTTACTTCCGGAAGGGGTGCCAATAAGGAAATGATTCCCAGTAAAATAAATACCCCTATAATGATATAGAAAGGGATAAATAAATCGGCAATTACCGTATCTTTTATGTTTTTGCCGATAATCCAGGTTAAAAAGAGAGGAGCTACGGGCCAGGCCAGTTTATTGCAAATCCCCATAATACTAATCCGTTTGGCTGCACTTTCCAGAGGGCCTAAAATCGTTACGTAAGGATTGACGGAAGCCTGAAGATAAGCATTGGCTGTTCCACTGATGAAACAAGCCAGCAGAAACAACGGAAAACTTTCCTGAAAAGCAGCCGGAATAAAAAGTCCGAAAGCGATGGCAAACATCAAAAAAGATAAAGCCATGGTTCGTTTATACCCAATTGCTTTAATCGTCATTGAAGCCGGATAACCGAATATCAGAAAGGGTAAAAAGGTTACGGCTACAATAAAATACGATACTCCGGAAGAAATTTCCAGAGAACCTTTCAATACCGGAATGAGATAGGAATTAATCCCAAGTGCAAATCCTATCGCAAAAAACATCATGCCGACGAATGCTAACGGCATAGTGTAGTTTTTCTTTTCATGTGTCATTAGGTTAAATTGTTAGTTGATTAATAAGACAATAAGACGCGCAATTACTTATTTAAAAAGTTATTTCTTTTTAAACGACGTAAAAATAATAAAAATAATGACTTTGTAAAATATTTTATTTAAAAATAGCAATAAGTAAAAAACTCCTCAATATTTTACAGCTTCAGAAGTCAATTCCGGCGATAGGTTCGGAGTTTCACTAACAAATCTTACCTTTTCCCGTATAAATTTTCATTAAAAGATAAAATTTATGGATAAAAAAGGATGGTTGGATTTTTTGGGAATTTCGGTACACAATCCTCACACAGAAGTCATTCTGAATATTGTATTGCAATCTATTGTAGTAGCACTGATCGCTGCATTGATTTATTTTGTGATCAATAAGTGGCTGTCTTTGCTGATCTGGAAAATCATGGGAAAAACCAAAAGTTCGTGGCATGATATTATATATAAACAGCGTTTTTTTAACAAACTATCCTACTTGATTCCACCCCTGGCTACTTATATTATATTGGAGAATATACCCTGGAGTAAAATTTATATTCTGCAACGATTGGTCGATATTTGGATGGTTGTAGTGAGTATGCTTATATTCAATAATTTATTGAATACAATTAATAAAATTTACGAGAGTTATCCGATATCCAAAAATCGTCCTATCCGGGTATTTATTCAGGTATTAAAGACTTTTATTTATACCGTAGTCATCGTTGTGGTCATCAGTATTATGGTCAATAAATCCCCGGAGCACCTGATTGTTGGGCTAGGAGCTTTTGCTGCTGTATTGATGTTAATATTTAAGGATTCTATTCTGGGGTTTGTTGCCGGGGTACAATTATTAGCCAATAAAATGATCCGGATCGGGGATTGGATTGTTATGGACAGCAATAATGCAAACGGAGAAGTTCTGGAGATTAATTTGTATACTGTAAAAGTACAGAACTGGGATATGACGATTTCTACTATTCCCACTTACCAATTGGTATCTCAATCTTTCATTAACTGGAGAGGAATGCAGGAATCTAACGGACGGCGGATTGAACGATATATCAGTATAGATATCAGTACGGTACATTTTTTGTCCCGGGAAGAAATAGAAGGTTTTCAGGCTTCGGTTTATTTGAAAGATTACATTGAAAAAATGCTCTCTACATTAGAAAATATGAACAAAGATAAAGAGACGATTTTCGATGAAAGGAAACTGACAAATTTGGGTATATTCCGGGAATATATGGAGTTCTGGCTGGAAGCCAATCCCGATATCAATAATGATATGACACATATGGTCAGACAATTACAACCCACTGCAGTAGGTATACCTATCGAGATTTACTGTTTTTCCCTAAAACAGGAATGGGTAGCTTATGAAAAAGTCCAGTCCGATATTTTTGACCACATCTTAGCGGTGGTGCCTCATTTTAATCTCAAGATTTTTCAGTATCCTGCGGAAATGTTTGTAGCGGGAGAAACCGTTATGCATTCGTAATGCAGGAATAAATGCCGGAAAATCAACAGTATTAAGGCAGTAACCGCTTCTTTCTGCCGATTTTAACTCTGTTAAACTGTTATTTCCAAACTTGAATGTTTGCAAACAAATATTGTATGTGTTATATTTGTTGAAGAATAACAGTTATTTAGAAATATTTACGATATTATGAATAAGGGATTAAAAAGCCCTCTTTTTGTTTATGCGAAAATAGTATTATGGTGTTATTTTGCGTGGATAGGGAGTGTGGCAGAAGCTTGGGGGATAACAGATGATAAAAGATATTATCTGCGAAATTTGAGTATTAAGGATGGGCTTTCTCAGAATACAGTGAATACTGTCTTACAGGATCGGCAAGGATTTATGTGGTTTGGTACGAAAGACGGCTTAAATCGTTTTGACGGGCTTTCTTTAAAAATATTCCGGCGGGAATATGGAAATCCCAGGAGTATCGGAAATAACATTATTACGACTTTATATGAGGATAAAACCGGGAATTTATGGGTAGGAACAGATGCTGGCCTCTATATTTATCAGCCGGAGAAAGAGAAGTTCAATCCTTTTGCAATTTCCACCGGTGACGGGATTCGGATAGAGGAGACAGTTACTATGATCGGAAATGATTCTGTGGGACAGATTTGGATAGCAGTGGAAAGACAGGGAATTTTTAAGTATGATCCGGAGGAAGGAATATTGAAAAACTACCCTTTGAACCGGAAAGAAAAGCATCAGGCCAATGTACAGTGTTTTGCTTTTGACGGAAAGGACCGGATGTGGATTGGCTTTTTCGGAGAAGGGTTGTGGTATTCGGAAGATGGATTGAAAACCTTACGCCCTTTCCGAACGGAAGAAAAAGAAAAAATTTTTGCTGAAGATATTGTTTCCCGTATTTTGCCAGGCCCTTATAATTGTTTATATGTTGCTTCGGCCAAGGGAGGATTGAGGGAAATTAACCTTACTTCGGGTAAAGTACGGGATCTGCTTGCCAGAGACGAAAATCGCCAGAATTTATGGGTGAGGGATATATGCCTTTATTCGGATACAGAAATTTGGGTCGGTTCTGAATCCGGGGTTTTTATTTATAATTTGCGTACCAATCGTTATACCCATTTAAAAACTTCGGGGGACAATCCTTATGCGCTTTCGGATAATGCCGTGTATTCTTTTTGTAAAGATAAGGAGGGAGGAATGTGGATCGGCTCTTATTTTGGCGGAGTGGATTATTATCCCGTACCGTATACTTATTTTGAAAAGTATTATCCCCTTTATTATCAGAATAGCATTCACGGAAAGCGGGTTCGGGAATTTTGTCCGGCTCCGGACGGTTCTATCTGGATTGGAACGGAAGACGGCGGTCTGAATCGTTTTGATCCTGTGACCAGAAAATTCAGTTTTTTTGAGCCAAGCCGGGAATTCCGGAACGTGCATGCTTTGTGTATGGACGGGGAAAATCTCTGGATCGGTACTTTTTCCAAAGGGCTGAAAGTATTGAATACAAAAACGGGTAAAATGAAAAGTTATTCCCAGGGTATTACTCCGAATAGTTTAAATGATAATAATGTTTTTTCCATTTTCAAAACCTCCGCCGGCGATATTTGGTTAGGAACTCTTTTCGGTTTGCTTCAATACAATAAAGGAAAGGATTGTTTTATTCGTATACCGGAATTGGAAGGGAAATTTATTCATGATATTAAAGAAGATTCTCAGGGCAATATATGGCTGGCTACTTATGCAAACGGGGCCTGGAAGTTTGACGTGAAAACTAAAATATGGACCAATTTTTTGCAAAATGAAAAGGATACTGCAAGCCTTCCGTATAATAAGGTATTGAGTATATATGAAGATTCCCGTCGTCAGGTGTGGTTAACGACTCAGGGAGGAGGTTTTTGCCGTTATTGTCCTGAAACCAAAAATTTTGTGCGGTATACCATGCAAAATGGATTACCTAATGATGTCGTATACCAGATCGTGGAGGATCAGGAGGGATATTTTTGGCTGACCACTAACCGGGGATTATTGCGTTTCGACCGGAAGAAAGAGGAATTTAAATCTTTTACCATAGCGAACGGATTACTTTGTAATCAGTTTAATTATCGTTCAGGTTTAAGAATGCCGGACGGGAAAATTTATTTTGGAAGTATAGAAGGATTTATTGTATTTAATCCCCAGAGTTTTCAGGAAAATAAATATATTCCTCCGGTAACCATTACGGATTTTTGGTTATTCAACGACCGGGCAGAAGTGGGAAAGGAAGGTTCCCCCTTGAAAAAGAGTATTATAATTTCAGATACTTTGATATTAAAATCAAACCAGAATTCTTTTTCTTTCCGTATAGCTGCCCTCAGTTATCAAGCTCCGGAAATGAATCAGTTGATGTATCGTCTGGAAGGGTTCGATGCAGAGTGGCAACCTTCCGACCGGGGACCTTTAATTACTTATTCTAACCTGAAACATGGGGATTATGTTTTCCGGGTAAAAGCTTCCAATAGTGATGGCGTTTGGAATAAACAGGAAAGGATATTGTATATTTCTATATTGCCTCCTTTTTATTTATCTGCCGGGGCTTATAGCTTATACATATTGCTGGGGATAGCTTCTGTACTTTATACCATATTTTATTTCAGACGGCGGAATGCACGTCATTACCGGTTACAGGCCGAAAAATTTGAAAGAGAAAAGGAAAGGGAAATTTACCGGGCCAAGATTGACTTTTTTACGAATGTGGCGCATGAAATCCGGACACCTTTAACTTTAATAAAAGGACCGTTGGAAAATATACTTATGAGAAAGGAGATGCAACCGGAAGTAGAAGAAGATTTAAATATTATGAACCGGAATACGGAACGGCTTTTGAATTTGACAAATCAGCTGTTAGATTTCCGGAAAACGGAAGTCAAGGGATTCCGGTTGAATTTTGTGGAACGAAATATTCCGGCATTGGTGCGGGAGACCTGGCAGCGGTTTTTACCGCTGGCAAAACAGAGGCAAATAAATTTTACCCTGGATATGCCGGAGGGTGAATTGACGGCGCATGTAGATCAGGAAGCCTTTACCAAAATGCTCAGTAATTTATTCAGCAATGCTGTAAAATATGCAAAAACTTTTATTATTGTGCGATTGTCTGTCACTCAGGCCGACCAATTCGCTCTGAAAGTAACCAATGACGGGATAGTGGTTCCTCCGGAGGTGAGGGAGGAGATTTTTAAACCCTTTGTTCAGTATCAGGACCGGGAAATCAAAGAGGTGACTGGTGGTTCCGGAATCGGATTGGCATTGGCGCGTTCTTTGGCGGAGTTGCATCAGGGCTCTTTGGCTATGACAGAGGAGACCGACCGGAATGGTTTTCTGTTATTGTTGCCGGTTACTCAAAAGGGAGTGATCCGTTTAAAACCGGATATTCCGGAACCCAAAAAACGGGAACCGGAAACAAAGGAAAAAACAGAGATGAATAAAAATAAACCCATTGTACTGGTGGTAGAAGATGATCCCGATATGTTGATTTTTCTGGAACGTCAATTAACTGCATATTATAATGTATTAAAAGCAACCGATGGAAGAAAGGCACTGGAAACCCTCGATGCCGCTTATGTAAATATTGTCGTCAGTGATGTCGTAATGCCTAACATGGATGGATTTGAACTTTGCCACCGCTTAAAATCGGATGTCAATTACAGTCATATCCCGGTCGTTTTGCTGACAGCTAAAACCAATATGAAGTCGAAAATAGAGGGATTGGAAATGGGAGCGGATGCTTATATCGAAAAACCTTTTTCAGTTGAATTCCTCTATGCTACTATGGCTAACTTGTTGCAAAATCGGGAAAAACTGAGAGAAACATATGCCCGTTCGCCTTTAGTCGCTTCCAATACGATGGCGATGTCGAAAGCCGACGAAGAATTTTTGAAAAAGTTGCATGAAATTATACGGGCTAATTTGCACAATCCGGATTTCGGGATGGATGATGTCGCAGATGCGCTCTATATGAGCCGTTCCAGTTTTTACCGGAAGATCCGCGGTCTATCGGATTTAACTCCGAATGATTATTTGCGGTTAGAGCGATTGAAAAAAGCAGCTGAGCTGTTACAGGAAGGAAAGTATCCGGTAAGTGAAATTTGTTATCTCGCCGGTTTTAATACACCCTCTTATTTTACCAAGTGTTTTTTTAAACAATTTGGAGTGCTACCTAAAGATTTTTCCGGAAAATAAAGGTTTGAGACAAATTTTCTATTATCTGGGATGATTGTTTTTAAAAGGAAGAAAGGTGTCATATACTTTTGTTAGAGAAATTTAATTCTCTGAAATAAAAGTTGTGACTTATGCGTGGAATAATACTTTTTTTAATAATTGTTTTAAACGGATTTTTTTCTTATGCCCAATGGAAGCCAGCCGGTGACCGTTTGCTGACACGTTGGGGAAAGGCGTTGAATCCGGACCGGGTATGGCCGGAGTACCCCCGTCCGATTATGGAACGGGAGGTTTGGAAAAATCTGAACGGTCTCTGGGAATATGCCGTTGTTCCGCAGGGGAGTGCGGAGCCCTCCGCTTATGAGGGTAAGATTCTGGTACCTTTTGCCCTGGAGTCATCCCTTTCGGGAGTGGGGAGGGCTTTACAACCGGAGGAGGAATTATGGTATAAACGTGATTTTCGTATAGATTCTTCCTGGAAAAAGAAACGGATCTTATTACATTTTGGAGCAGTGGACTGGAAAACGGATGTATGGGTGAACGGAGTGAAAGTGGGGAGTCATAGCGGAGGTTATACTCCTTTTAGTTTTGATATAACTTCGGCATTGGTTGCTGGTGATAACCGGCTGACGGTACGGGTAAGCGATCCGACAGACCAGGGGATACAACCCCGTGGAAAACAAGTAAACCGGCCCTGTGGGATTTGGTATACTTCCGTGAGTGGAATCTGGCAGACGGTCTGGCTGGAACCGGTGCCTGATCATTACATTTCCGGAGTTCGGATTACGCCTGATATCGACAGGCGTATTTTGAGGGTGGAGGCAGAGACGGGGAGTGATGGAATAGTGCAGGTTGAAGTAAGTGCTGGTGGCAATCCGGTTGCTTTTTGCCGGTCTTTAAGCGGTCAGGCGGTAGAGGTTTGCATGCCCCCGGATATGTGTTTGTGGAGTCCTGATCATCCTTTTCTCTACGATTTATGTATTTCATTATGGGAATCGGGTCGCTGTATTGACCGGGTAAAGAGTTATGCAGCTATGCGTAAGTATTCGACGAAGCGTGATAAGAGGGGTATTGTTCGTCTTCAACTGAATAACCGGGATCTTTTCCAGTACGGTCTTTTGGATCAGGGATGGTGGCCAGACGGCTTGTATACGGCTCCCGGTGATTCTGCATTGTTTTATGATCTGGAGAAGACGAAGTCCTTTGGTTTTAATATGGTACGCAAGCATGTAAAAGTTGAACCGGCGCGCTGGTATTTTCATTGTGACCGTATGGGTCTGATCGTATGGCAGGATATGCCGAACGGTGATACTGGTCCTGATTGGCAGAACCGGGAATATTTCAATGGAGTGGAGAAAGTGCGCACTGCCTGTTCTGAGTCGGTTTATCGTTCGGAATGGCAGTCGATCATGGATTATCTTTATAATTACCCTTGCATAGGAGTATGGGTTCCTTTTAACGAGGCGTGGGGTCAGTTTAAGACGGAGGAAATCGTAAAGTGGACGAAGCTTTACGATCCCAGCCGTCTGGTTAATCCGGCTAGCGGAGGTAATCATTATGCCTGTGGAGATTTGCTGGACCTTCACAATTATCCCTCTCCGGAGCTTTATCTGTATGATGGTCAGCGAGCTACAGTTTTGGGAGAGTTTGGGGGCATCGGCCTTGTCAGTCCGGGTCATGTCTGGGAACCCACCCACAACTGGGGATACGTTCAGTTCACGGATAGTGCAGAGGCGACTTCAGCCTACTTGGAATATGCAGAAATGCTTTATGCCTTGATCGGCAGTGGTTTTTCGGCAGCCGTATATACGCAGACGACAGATGTGGAAATAGAGGTGAATGGTTTGCTGACCTACGACCGGGAAAAAGTGAAGCTGGATGAAGATAAACTCCGGGAAATCAATACGAAAATATGTAATTCTTTGAAAGACAAATAATATTATAGCAGAATATTTATACATCTAACCAATAAATAAGATACATTCTATGAAAAAATCTAAAATGATTCAAATGTACTGGGAAAGACGGCGGTTTACTGCTTCTGCGGTAACTGTGGCATTCCTGTCGTTATTATCAACTTGGGGACCGGGAGCCGCTTATGGAATTCAACCGGTAAAAGCTAATATCGCTTTTACCGGTAATTCCGGCTCTTTTGAAAGTGAAAATTTGTTTATTCCGGATTTTCGTGAAAACGATTCCGAAGGGATACAACAGACTAAAAAAGTTACAGTAAAAGGATATGTCGTAGATGAAAAAGGTGAACCCCTGATCGGGGTAAACATCCGTATTCCCGGTACCGGTACCGGTACAACAACGGATCTGGACGGTAACTTTGTTTTGTTGGTACCGGAAGGGACGAAAAAACTTTTATTTACCTCTGTAGGTTATAAGGAGATGGAAGTAGAGGTAAAACCGGAGATGGAGATAAAGATGGAGGTTGATTCTCAGGCGATGGAAGAGGTCGTGGTCGTCGGATACGGAAAGCAGAAAAAGATATCGGTTACCGGTGCACTGTCTACCGTTGCTTCCGAAGAAGTGTTAAAAGTATCGACTCCTTCTTTGTCGAATGCTCTGGCAGGCCAGATGCCGGGTATTATCAGCCGTCAGACCAGCGGAGAACCGGGTTATGATCAGGCACAGGTATATATCCGGGGAATTGCTTCTTTCGGAAACAATAATCCCCTGGTATTGATTGACGGGGTAGAGCGGGACCTGAATCAGATCAATGCTCAGGAGGTAGAAAGTTTTACGATATTGAAAGATGCCTCTGCTACAGCTGTATACGGAGCACGGGGGGCAAACGGAGTAATTCTGATTACGACCAAACGGGGGGTAACCGGTAAGCCTCATATTACATTCCGGGCAGAAGCTGCTGTATTACAGGCTTTACGTTTACCTAAATATGTAAATGGATTTGAGTATGCTTCTCTGATGAATGAAGCCTTACGGTTTTCCGGACAACAGGAAAGATGGTCGGCTGAAGAACTACAGAAATATGCTGACGGTTCGGATCCTTACCTTTATCCGAGTGTAGATTGGGCAGATGAGGTATTGCATAAGACATCTTGGCAAACCATTAACAATTTGAGTGTAACCGGTGGAACCGATATTTTCAAGTATTATATGAATGTGGGGTTCACTTTACAGGATGGACTTTACCGGGAAGATCCGGCTAATAAATACAATACCAATGCCAATGTAAAACGTTATAACTTCCGGAGTAATATCGATGTGGCTCTGGCTAAAAACTTTACTTTACAACTGGGATTGGGAGGAATTATACAGAACGGAAATTATCCGGGCTTCAGTTCTCCTGATATTTTCCAGGCGATGCAGATGATTTCTCCGATTGCTTATCCGGCCCGGAATCCGGACGGAACTCCGGGAGGAGCTCAGGCTTATGTGGGTTGGAATCCTTGGGGACGGGTGACTCAATCCGGTTATTCTACCCAGGACCGGACGACCTTGCAAGCTAGTTTTGGTGCAAACTGGAATTTGGATTTTTTATTGAAGGGATTGTCTTTGAGGGGATTGTTTTCTTATGACAGGTATACCCAGACCAATAATGTACGGATTAAAGAGTTTGAAGTAAAACGTTACTTGGGGAAAGATGAAGAAACCGGAGAAGATTTGTATAGTCCGGTATTCCGGGAAGAAAAACCGCTGGGTTATGAGCGGGAAAATGAAGCCAACCGGGCTATCTATCTGGAAGCTCAGGTAAACTATAACCGTACTTTCGGTATTCATAATATTACGGGTATGTTGCTTTTCAATCAGCGGGAGTATGTAAACCTGAATGCGGATTCCAGGGGAAATATTCCGTATCGCCGCCGTGGATTTGCCGGACGTCTTACTTATAGTATTGCCGACAGATACCTCTTGGAAGGGAATTTCGGTTATAATGGTTCGGAAAACTTTCCAAAAGGCAAACGGTTCGGTTTCTTTCCTTCCGGGTCTTTAGGCTGGATTGTTTCCAATGAGAATTTCTGGGGAATTGATGCCATTAACCGCCTGAAATTAAGAGTATCATACGGTAAGGTGGGAAATGATCAGATCGGACAGCGTTTCTTATTTTTGAGTACGATCAAGACAGATGGACAGTATTATTATTTCGGAGACGAACAAACGCAATACAAGGGAATGGAGGAGAATGCAATCGGAAATCCGAATGTAACCTGGGAAGAATCCACTAAAACAGATATCGGTTTTGACTTGGGATTGTTTAATGATAAGATTTCTTTACAGGTGGACTTCTTCCACGAATCCCGCAAAGGCATTTTATTACAAAGGGCTACCATACCGCAGGTAACCGGTATTTATCCGTGGTCCATACCTTATGGAAATATCGGTAAAATAAAGAATAGAGGAATAGATGCCCTGTTGGAGGCCCGAAATACAACTAATTCCGGTTTCTTCTATTCTTTCAGGGGGAATTTTACATTTGCCCGGAATAAGGTAATTGAAAATGATGAGCCGGCAAAAAAATATCCGTATTTGTCCGGGAAAGGAAAACGTTTGAATCAGCCTTTCGGTTTTGTAGCAGAAGGATTTTTCCGGGATGAAGCTGATATACAAAGCAGTCCCTATCAGACTTTGGGTACGGTGCGTCCGGGGGATGTGAAATACAAAGATATTAACGGGGATGGTGTTATTGACTCTTACGATCAGGTTGCTATTGGCTACCCCCGTTTGCCGGAGATTTCTTTCGGGTTCGGTGGTACCATCGGATACAAAGGATTTGATTTGAGTGTTTATTTTACCGGTGCAGCTCATGCGACGGTTGACATTGGAGGATTCGGAATGTGGGCATTTTACGATGGATTGGGATCAAATAATATTTTGAAAGAATATTACGATAACCGCTGGACACCTGAAAATCCCAATGCCCGTTATCCGGCTATAGACGTGGGAAATAACCCGAATAATTTTGTTACTTCTACGGTGTGGAAAAAGAACGGTAACTATTTGCGGTTCCGGAATGCAGAAATTGGATATACACTGAAAAACATCAATAAAAAATACGGGATCAGTCAGTTCCGGGTATTCCTCAATGGTATGAATTTGCATACCTGGGATCATGTGAAAATTATGGATCCGGAATCTAATGACGGATGGGGACAATATCCCTTGCAACGAAGCTTTAATGTCGGTTTCCAAATCGATTTTAATTAAAGTGACAATTTAAAAGATTTAAGTCGAACCCTGTAAAAAGATGAAAAATGAAACATATATTCAAAACAATAGCTGGAATGATACTGACTTTTCTGGCCTTATCCTGTTCTGATTTTCTGGACAAAGCGCCTGAGGAAGATATTACGATAGAAGAAGCTTTTCTGCAACGGAATTATGCCGAAGCTTTTTTAACGGATGCTTATGCGGATTTACCGATGGAAATTCATTTTACGGATATGGCGGATATCAATCCTTTTGTGCTGGCATCCGATGAATTTAATGTTCCCTGGCCGGAGAAATTCGGGAAGTTGATGAACCGGGGAGCCTGGAATGCTTATAATGCTACAGGACGTGTGTGGATTAATATGTATGAAGGGGTACGTAAATCCAATATTTTCCTGGACAATATTCACATTACCCCACTTTCGGAGGAATTTACGGCGAAAGATAAAGACCGCTGGATAGGAGAGGCTATTTTATTGAGAGCTCTTTATCATTTCTATGTGATGCGTATTTACGGTCCCAGTCCCATTATGGATTATTCCGCTACGGTTTCCGACAATTTTACTCAGATCAGGCGTCAGCCTTTGGATAGCTGTATCAATTTTGTATTGAGGGAATGCGATCGTGCTATTCCGCTGTTACCCATGCGGGCAATCAATAATCGTCAGACCGGTCGTATGACGGCTGCTGTTGCGTATGCCTTAAAAGCCCGTTTACTCCTTTACCGGGCCAGTGATTTATGGAATGGCAATCCGGATTATGCGAATTTTAAGGACAATGCAGGAGTGGAGTTATTCCCGCAGGTAAAGGAAGAAAAATGGTGGGCGGAAGCTGCTGCGGCTGCAAAAAAATGTATCGAAGAATGTGAAGCAGCAGGATATACTCTTTACAGGGTGGCTGAGGACGATCCGGTACAAAACTATTATCGTTTGTTTTTAGACCGTTATAATAATGAAGTGATACTGGGACGTAATTGCGGGGTGGAACCCGTGCCTGAAAAATGTGGTTTCCCACGCAGTCAGGGCGGTTGGGCCGGTTGGAATGTTACCCAGCAGCAGGTAGACGCTTACGAAATGGACAATGGAATTATTCCGATTACCGGTTATACCAGTGATGGTTCTCCAATCATTGATTCCCGTTCCGGATATAAGGAAACGGGGTATGCTGAAGAAGCCGGGCCGGCAGGGCGCTGGCCGGCAGGTGTCAGAAATATGTATGTTCACCGGGATCCCCGTTTTTATGCTACTGTCGCTTATAACGGAGCTATGTTTAAAGAAAAACAGATAGAGATGTGGAATACGGGAGCTGACGGCCGGGGGAATGAAGGGCGTGATTATTGTACGACCGGTTATTTACTGAAAAAATATGTAGACGAAACCTGTAATATACCACAGGGAATTTTCTCTCTGAAAACCTGGATACTGTTCCGTTTGGGGGAGATTTATCTGGATTATGCCGAAGCTCTGAACGAGGCAGAAGGACCTGTGAATGATGTATACTATTACGTAAATCAAGTTCGGGACAGGGCAGGTATGCCTGCATTACCGAGCGGTTTGTCGAAATCGGAAATGCGGGAGAGAATCCGCCACGAAAGGCGTATTGAACTGGCTTTTGAAACCCATCGTTATTTTGATTGCCATCGTTGGAAGATTGCAGAAAAAACAGATAACGGCCCGATTTGGGGAATGAATATTTCTGCAGGGACTTCTTTACAGGATGATGCTTATTATAAACGTACGGTAATCGAAAACCGTGTGTTTAAAGCACCTACTCATTATTTATTTCCAATTTTTCAGGATGAGATTGATAAAAATCCGAATCTGGCGCAAAATCCCGGTTGGTAAATTTTATAAAAAGCAGTTTAACCGGATCGGGAAAAATTGCTAAATAGGAAGGACAGATTGTAAACTTGTAATATTTAATGTGATGAAAAAAAATCGATTATTCTATATAATATTGGCCGGACTGTTTATGCTGTCAGAAGCTTGTTCGGATGAAGTAAAAGCTTATCTGGAAGATATCCCGGATGCGGGACAATATGCTTCCCTGTATATGCCACAGGCTTATTATTTACCTTCCAGTCAGACGGTGTATGTAAAAGAAGGTGTACAGTCATACCTGGTGGCTGCTTATCTAGGAGGACCGCAAGCTGCGGGTTCAGATATTCATATTACCTTTCAGGTAGATGAAAAATTGGTAGAAGAATTTAATGCCCGTCAGGGAACGGATTATCAGTTACTTCCCCGGGAATGCTGGGAATTCCCGCAGCAGGAAACTTGTATTCCGGCCGGAAATCAGCAGAGCTTGCCGGTATACATCCACATAAACGCTATCGGTTACGTGTCCGTACCGGATTCCTATTTATTGCCGGTGACGATTCAGGAGACAGATAGTGAGATACCGGTATTGAAAAATTACGAGACTACTTATTTCCTCTTTACCGGTTCTTATCTGCCCGGGCAAGTGCCTTCCGTCAAGGTATATTCTTTCGGACAAGCAGTGTCAAAGCCGGTTTTCTGCCGGGATAAGGATCTGATACGTATAGATGAGAACGATAATCTACAGTTGTATCAATCCGATGAAAACGGTATTTTTCAGGAACCCCGTCAAATCGGTCAGGGATGGAACGATGTCAATATTATGTTCTATATGCCCGATAACCGGTTTATTATCCGTAATCCTGCTCAGAATCTGGCACAATATGTAATTGACGAACAGTATAATTTCCTGGGACAGCGGGAGATCGGCTGGGGTTGGGGAGGTGCTGCCCAGATTGTGCCTTTTAAAAATCTGGCATTCCTGGCTGTCAACGGAGATGCTTTGACAAAGTACCCGATCAATCAGAACGGAGATTTCGATTTTGCCAATTGTTCTGATATTGAAAGTCAGGGATGGGGCGCATATAAACAAATTCTGTGTTACGGGAATTCTATTCTGGCTCTGGAAGCCGGAGGTAATTTATGGGAAATTCCTCTGAGTGATGACTATACCGTGGGCGCCAGGAGACAAGTCGGTTCCGGTTGGGAATTCGAAAAAATTATATGCTGCGGGACGGATTTACTGGCTTTGGATGCCAATGGAGATCTCTGGCGGTATGAGTTTGATCCAAGGGCTTTCTGGCCTTTAAAAGCAGAAGAAGGAGATACAGAGACGGAAACCGAATAATTAAAAGGGGAAACTATGAGAAACAGAATATGGATAGGATGGATATGTATCGGTTTTATATTTGCCGGGTGTTCCGATAAAAACGGGACACTCGACAAAGAGGCTGCCTATGCTTTAATAGAACGGGTAATTGGCGAAAAAGCCGGATACTTTAGGGTGGAATATATCGCCCGGGAAAATGAAAAAGACGTTTTTGAACTGGAACAAAAGGGAGAACAGATTGTGTTGAGGGGAAATAACGGCGTTTCTGTAGCCAGTGCCCTGAATCATTATCTGAATGAATATGCTCATTGTCAGTACGGCTGGAATGCTTCCCATCTGCAATTGCCGGATCCGCTTCCAAAAGTGAAAGAAAAAGTGAGGAAAGTAACTCCCTATGTTTACCGGCATTATTTTAATTACTGTACTTTTAGTTATACAGCTGCCTGGTGGGATTGGGAGCGTTGGCAAAAGGAGATCGATTATATGGCGCTCCACGGAGTGAATATGCCTTTGGCGATGACCGGACAAAATGCGGTATGGGACCGTGTATACCGGAATATGGGATTTACGGATGAGGATATGGATCTTTTTTTCACCGGACCCGGATACTTTATGTGGTTTTGGGCAGGGAATATTGACGGCTGGTGCGGGCCTTTACCTAAAAGTTGGATGGAAAGTCACGAAGAATTACAGAAAAAGATATTGGCCCGGGAGCGGGAATTGGGAATGACTCCGGTATTACCGGCTTTTACGGGACATGTGCCTCCTACCTTTAAAGACCGTTTTCCGGAGGCCCGGCTCAGGCAGGTAAATTGGGAAGGACGTTTTGCCGATACCTATCTGTTGGAAGCGGATGATCCATTGTTTCAGACTATTGGCAATCGTTTTATGGAAGAACAAATCCGCACTTTTGGGACAGATCATTTGTACGGGGCAGATACCTTTAATGAAATGTTTCCCCCCTCGGATGATTCTACCTACCTGGATGGCATTAGTAAAGCAGTTTACCAATCAATGGCTGCAGTAGATCCGGAAGCTGTATGGGTGATGCAGGGATGGTTATTTCATGATAAACGGGATTTTTGGAAACCGGCACAAATGAAGGCTTATCTGGGAGCCGTTCCGGATGAACACTTGATTGTACTGGACTTATGGGGAGAAGAATTTCCGATATGGGACCGCACAGAAGCATTTTATGGAAAACCTTGGATTTGGTGTATGCTGCATAATTTTGGAGGCCGTAATATGCTGTTCGGTAATACTTCTAAATTGGCAAAAGAACCTGCGCGGGTACTGGCGGATTCGGCTAAAGGCCGTTTGGTCGGGCTGGGAGCCGTTCCGGAGGGAATCGAACAAAACCCGGTTGTTTATAGTTTGCTTTTCAGTCAGATATGGAGAAATACGGCTGTAGATTTAGACGATTGGTTTGAAACGTATATTGAAAGCCGTTACGGTTGCCGGGATGAAGATGCGGCGAAGGCTTGGGACATTCTGCGGAATACTGTATATGCCAGTGAAGGGAATTACGAAAGTGCTATAACGGCTCGTCCTACTTTTGAAAAACACAATAATTGGGCTTATACAGATATCCCTTACGACCCGGCAGAGATCGTTAAGGCTTGGAAGTATTTGCTTCAGGCCGCCGGACGGTTAGGGGATAATCCGTGTTACCGTTACGATTTGATCTTGGTAGGAAAACAGGCTTTGGCTAATTATGCCACAATCATCCAACAAAAATTCGGAGAAGATTACCGGACAAAAGATTTACCTGCATTTAAACGGAATAGCCGGGAATTTATGGAATTGATAGAGGATATGGACGAGTTAATGGGGACTCACGAAGCTTTTCTTTTGGGGAAATGGCTAAAAGATGCCAGGAGTTGGGGACAAACAGTTCCGGAAAAGCAATTGTATGAAAAAAATGCCCGGGATCAGATCACCCTCTGGGGAGGAAAAGATGCAGTGCTCCATGACTATGCCAGTAAGCAGTGGTCCGGATTGTTTAAAGGGTTTTACAAAGGGCGTTGGCAACTGTTTATCGATGAGGTATACGATTGTATAAAAACAGGGCGGAAATACGATCACATTAAAAATGATGAGAAAGTGAAAAGCTGGGAATGGGAATGGGTAAACGGACAGGAAAACTATCCTGCTGTTCCTCAGGGAGATCCGGTAGTCGTAAACCGGAGGATGTTTGACAAATATATTCCGAAACTGCAACAGGTTTATGAAATAAATTTCTAAAAAGAATAAGGTAAAATCGATATTTATACACACTAACACAAAAAATAGATCATGGAAAGATTAACAGAACAACCCTCTAAATATAATGATTTAGAGAAAAAATCGGTAGAAGAATTAATCCGGGATATCAATCGGGAAGATCAGTTGGTGGCTTTGGCCATACAAAAAGTGCTGCCGGATATTGCAGTTCTAGTAACAGCTATTGAAAAACAGCTGAAAAACGGAGGACGTATGTTTTATTTGGGATGCGGGAGCGGAGGCCGGCTCTCCGTATTGGACGCCATTGAATTGCCTAATACCTACGGTATTGAGAAAGGGATCGTAAACGTTGTGCTGGCCGGTGGTGTCGAACATCTGGTGGAAGCATTGGAAGAAAAAGAAGACGATGTGGAAGAAGGCTGGAGAACTTTACAGGAAGCCCGAATTTCCCCGGCTGACATTGTCGTCGGGATTTCGGCCAGCGGAACAACTCCCTATGTATTGGAAACTATGAAAAAATGCCGGGAATATTCTATTCCTTGCGGTTCAATCGTAGGCAATCCCGATTCTCCTATTTCCAAATATGCAGACTATCCCGTAGAAGTTATTACAGGTCCGGAATTTATAACGGGTAGTACGCGTATGAAATGCGGTACAGTGCAGAAGATGTTATTTGATATGATCAGTACTACTGTGATGGTTCGTTTGGGAAGAGTGAAAGGGAACCGGATGGTAAATGCCCGGCTAACGAATAATAAACTGGTAGACCGTTCTACCAAAACTTTAATGGCAGAAATGGGGTTGACGGACTATGAAGAAGCTAAAGCACTCATTTTAAAGTGTGGAAATGTGAAAAAAGCCATGGAATATGTTCAGTCCGGTAAAAATATATAAGAAAGAAATATGGGAAAAAACTGTTTGAATCGTATCGGGAGAATCCTTTTGTTGGGCTTGGTAATGGGTGGTTTGCCTTTGTATCTGTCGGCACAGTCTGCCGACCGTAATTTGGGAATAATACCGGCCCCTTTATCTGTAAATGTCTCTGAGGGGTATTTCCGGTTTACAGATGTAAAAAAGGCTGCTATTCTTTATGAGACGGAAGCGGATTTAGCTAACGCCCGTTTGTTACGCGATTATTTATTTCGGAATTTCGGTTTGGATATACCTGTGGTAAATAATGCCAGAAAGAAATACAAAGAAACAATTTGTTTCCAATCTTCCGGGACCCAGGAGATGGGAGCTGAGGCATACTGTCTCCTGGTTACTCCTTCCCGTATAGAAATACGGGGGAAAGAGGCAGGAGGGTTTTATGGTTTGCAGTCTTTGATGCAAATGTGTTCGGTAGCTTCCGGGAAAGGGGAAGTGAGGATACCCTGTGTGCAGATCGATGACGCTCCCCGTTTTGCTTACCGTGGTATTATGCAGGATGTTGGTTATCATATTTACCCGGTTTCGTTTATAAAACGGCAGATTGATCTGTTGGCAAAGTATAAATTGAATGTCTATCACTGGCATCTTACTGAAGACCACGGGTGGAGAATAGAGATAAAAAAATATCCGAAACTGACAACGGTGGGAGCTCACAGGGAGCAGACATGTGTCAGTCATTATAACGGGGAAATGACAGGCTTGGACGGCACTTCCTACGGCGGATTTTATACTCAGGAAGAAGTGAAGGAAATTGTAGCTTATGCTCAGCAACGGCATGTGGAGGTCATTCCGGAAATAGAATTACCGGGGCATTCTCTGGCTGCCCTGGCTTCTTACCCCCAACTGGCATGCGGAGAGCAGCCCGGTCCTTTCCGGGTAGCAGAATGGTGGGGAATATACGAGGATGTTTATTGTGCCGGGAAAGAAGAAACTTTTCGTTTTTTGGAAGATGTATTGACTGAAGTGATGGACTTGTTTCCGGGAAAATATATCCATATTGGCGGAGATGAGTGCCCGAAAGAAAGATGGAAAAAGTGTATCTATTGCCAGAAACGGATAGCAGAAGAGGGGTTAAAAGATGAGTTTGAGCTACAGAGTTATTTTGTAAAACGAATTGAGAAATTCGTCAATGGAAAAGGACGTGAAATTATCGGTTGGGACGAGATTCTGGAAGGAGGTTTGGCTCCGGGAGCTACCGTTATGAACTGGAGGGATACGAGTGAAGGAATTAAGGCGGCCCGTCAGCATCACGATGTCATCATGTCTCCCAGCCAATTTATTTATTTCGATTACATACAGGGGGACCGGGAGCAGGAACCTTTGACAATAGGCTGGGGATATAATCCGACAGAGAAAGTATATGCTTACGAACCGGTTCCGGAACAATTGGCTCCTGAGCATCGTCCCTATATCATAGGGGTAGAAGCTCCGTTATGGACAGAACATATGGATACCTACCGGAAGGTGGAATATATGCTGCTGCCGCGTTTAATGGCTTTATCGGAAATAGCCTGGTCTGTACCGGAAGTAAAGGATTTGAAAAATTTTAAAGAAGAACGGTTGCCTGTGCATCTGGCTTGGCTGGACACTGCCGGGATTGTTTATCGGGTTCCGGAGCCCATCGGTATGGAACAGGATACCCTATACGGAGCCGAATTTACAGTGAGTCTGAAAACTCCGGTGGAAGGGGGGAAGATCTATTATAATTTTGAAGGACAGGCTCCACGGGAAACAGACTATTTATATGAAAAACCTTTCCGGGTCATTGTTCCGCAAGGGCAGAAGCGGGAATTAAAAGCCATTACAGTGGCACCTTCGGGAATGCGTAGTATTGTATCTACGACTGTTTTCATTCATCAGTCGGCTGAATGAAGTAAAATAGTAAACGAATAAGGATAAATAAAAACTATCGGTTTTTTTACTGTTTTCGGAACCTATTTTAATATAGACTATTATGATTCAGAAATATACAAATAATTTTGATCGGTTACTTATGAAACGGAGTTTTATGTTGGGGGTGTTATTTTGGGGATGCTCACTTGCGGTAAATGCCCAGTCTGAATATGAGGTGGGTTTTGCCCGGGTGAGTATAGAGCCCGATCATTCCTTGTTTTCTTTGCCTTTGGCCGGATATGGTTATCCCCGCGAAGGCCGGTTCACATTGGAATGGATAAAAAAGGGTATGGGAGTTGGTGTCACAGAGATGACCGGGTGTGCCGGTCGTCTCTATGCCCTGAACAGAAACGGCCGTTTATTGAGGCGAAAGAGTGATAAAGGAGGGGAAGAGTGGACCGTTGTTGGAAAATCTTCAAATTCTTTTTGTCTGCTGGCAAGTTCAGGAAAGGATTTGTATGCCGGTGACCGGGAGGGGAATATCTGGAAAGGGAAGCCGGATAATTTTCCGGAATCCTGGAAAAAAATGGGAGTTTTACCGGGCATTCAAGCTTTGACTGTGATTAACGGATGTTTTTATGCGGTCTGTGGAGAAAAAGGTTTATATGAAGGAAAACTGAAAAAAGACGGCTTGGTCTGGGAAAAAATAGGGAAAGCCGGTCAGGTCGTTTCCCTGACGGCTGATGGAAACAGTTTATACGCATTGACGGAGGACGGATTATTATGGCAACGCCGTTTGGGGATGAATAAACCTTGGCTGAAGATAGCCTGGCTGAATGGAGCTACCTGTTCTGTCCGTATGAAACGGATTGCTGTACTGGAAGGAAGACTCTATGGGTTGTCGGAAGAGGAAGCCATTTATATAGCGGACCATAGTAGCTTGCATTCTCTTGCTGTGAGTGCGGTAGCGATAAGGTCCGGTAAAGAAACGGCCGTAATTGTAGGAATTGACTTAACCGGATTTGATTATTCTTTAGGGGTGGCAGTAAAGGAAGAGATTACCCGGAAAAGGGGCATTCCGGCTGAGGCCATATTGATTAATGCTTCCCATTCTCATTTTGCACCGGTAGCACAAGCTTTTCCTACATGGGGGGCTCACCAGCAATTGCCGGATAGTTTATATTTAAATAAGTTTGTAAAAAAAGGAATAGTGGAAGCTATCGAACAGGCATTGGACCATATGGAAAAATCAAAATTAATTTTTGGGCGTGGGAAGACGGCTATCGGGGCCAACCGGAGTCTTTCCGGAGAAGATGCTGTATACGATCCGGCCTTGGACATCCTTCAGATTCAGGGGAAAAACCGTAAGGGACTTATATTCCTGACGGGTTGTCATCCTGTATTCCGGAATGAAGGGCGTTCTGGCTATACCATCAGTCCGAATTTCCCGGGTTATGCCCGCAACCGGATAGAAGAGAAAACCGGAACGGATATGGCCCTGTTTTTGCAAGGTTGTGCCGGAGATATCAATCCCAGGGTATGGGACCCGGTAGAGACAGGCGTAACTTTAGGGGATGATGTTTTACAGATGTTAAAGGAGGAAGGTATTCCCCTGAGCGGAAAAATTACTTATGAAATGGATTCTGTTTTATTACCGGCCCGGGTGTGGAGTGAAGAAAAGATCCGGCAGTTCCGGGAAGAGAACAGTGGACAGGAAGGGAATGTGGAAGCGGAGAAAAATGTGCGCTGGGCGGATATGATGCTTGCCCGCTACGCAGCAGGTACTGTTCCGCAATATATGCCTGTTTATATACAAATGATCAATATCGGTAATTGGCAGTTGGTGGGATTATCCCGGGAAGCGGTGACACAATACGGGATAGCCATAAAAGCTTTACAGCCGGATAAATGTATATCCGTGCTGGGATATTGCAATGACGTACCTAGTTATTTGCCGAACGCCATACATATTCAGGCTGGTACTTATGAGGGATATAATTCTTTTTTCTGGAATGCTCAACCCTGTCTTTTCCCGGAAAATGTTTTTGATGTTGTAATGGAAAAAGTCCAAGAAAAATTTAAAAGAAATTTAAATTAAACCGATATGAGATATAAAGTATTTATTTGCGGATTTGTTTTTCTTTTGTTGCAATTCAATAGCCGGGCTGACGGCTATCTGGCCGGTACCGCAAGGGTAAGCATAGAACCCGATTCTTCCGTATTTTCTCTTTCTTTAGCCGGATACGGTTATCCGGGCGAAGGCCGGTTTACACTCAAATGGGAGGAATATGGAAATATCCCCGGAATAAAAGCTTTGTCCGGGAACGATAAATGCTTGTTTGCTTTGACATCCGGAGGAGCATTACAGCAGGGGAAATGGGTGAGGGGACAGTTGAAATGGAACCCTATAGAGAAAGGTACGGACTTTTGTTTTATAGCCGTTTGCCGGCATAAAATATATGCAATAGACCGTAAAAACCAATTGTGGGTAAAAGCTGTTACCGCTAAAAAATGGAAGAAAATGGAGACAGTCCCTTCACCTAAGGGATTTACTGCTTCTGAAGGTAAACTATACTTGGCTACCGATAAAGATGAATTGTGGGAAGGAATTCCGGACCGGGATAATGTGGTATGGAGAAGAATAGGAAGGGCAGAACAAGTATTGGGTTTAGCAGCGGCAAAAGGTCGTTTATATGCTCTCACTGCCAATCAGATTTTATGGCAACATCCTGAGGGAGAGGTCTATTCTCCCTGGTTAAAAATCGGATATAAAAATGAATTGAATTGGAAAGAATCCATTTCTCAGATAGCTGTTGCCGCTAACCGTCTTTTTGCTGTAGGGAAAGAGGGAAAGTTGTACAGGGCTGTTCACAGTACCGAAGGCGGTCTTACTGCCCGGGCATTGGCTTTGACATCCGGAAAAGAAACGGCATTGATAATAACAGCAGACTTATGCGGGTTTGATATTTCCCTGATCTCAGAGATAAAAGCGGAGATTGAAGCCCGTACCGGCATACCATCAGAAGCTATTTTAGTAAATGCTTCCCATACACATTTTGCTCCGGTTTCACAGGGGTGGTATACCTGGGCGGAACACAACCAGTTGCCGGATACTCTTTATCTGTACGGGATTGTAAAGCCGGGACTGGTAAAAGCAGCCGTAGAAGCTTTGAAGAATAGACGGGAGGTTTCTGTTTATTTTGCCCGTACCCATACTTCTATCGGGAGAAACAGAAGTCTTACCGGAGCGGAGGCTTTATATGATTCCACTTTGGATGTATTGGAAACAGTAGATAAAGAAAACGGGGAGAAAAACGTACTGTTTCTCACCGGATGTCATGCTGTTTTCCGGAATGCGGAGGAGGAGGGATGCCGGATCAGTCCGAATTTTCCGGGAGTAGCCCGGCAAATAGTAGAAGCGACCGGGGTAAAAAACGCTTTGTTTATACAAGGCTGTGCCGGGGATATCAATCCGGTGCACGATAATCACTGGCAAACCGGAGAAATTTTAGCTGCCGATGTCCAGAAAGCTTTATGCGGGCAATTGACGGAAATTCACGGAGAACTTTCCTGGAGTTGGGATTCTGTATTGATTCCGGTAAAGCCCTGGGAGAAAGAAAGGATTGAAAAATTCAGGAAGGAAAACAGTGGTCAGCCCGGAAATTTGGAAGCGGAGAAAAATGTACGCTGGGCGGATTTTATGCTGAAGCGGTATGAAGAAAACCGGATGCCGGCTTATATGCCGATATATATACAAACTCTCCGGATCGGTAACTGGAAACTGTTGGGATTGTCCCGGGAAGCCGTAACGGAATACGGTATGGCTATCCGTGATTTGTGGCCCGGTCAACTCGTTTCAGTTGCTGCTTATTGCAATGATGTGCCGAGTTATCTGCCGACAGATCCGCATATACGGGCAGCGGATTATGAAGGATACGGATCTTTTTTCTGGTATGCGCAGCCTGCCTGTTTTCCCGAGCACATACTGAAAACGGTTTTGGAGAAAATAAAAATCAATAATCGCTGAAAATATTATGATACTGATAGCAGATGGAGGATCGACCAAGACTCACTGGTGCGTGACAGGTCGGCATACGGAGACTCGTTTTTTCTTTACGGAAGGATATAATCCCTATTATATTACGGAGAAATACCTGGTTACTTCCCTGGAAGAAAGTTTAATCCCCGGTTACAAGTGGGATGATGTTGAAGAAGTCCACTTTTATGGAGCAGGTTGTGCAGAAGATAAATACGATTTTATGCGGAATGCTTTGTCCAAAGTGTTCCGGCATGCCCGGATTTTTATAGCTATGGATTTGCTGGCCGCGGCCCGTGCTCTTCTGGGGAGAAATGCCGGATTTGCAGCCATTCTGGGTACCGGAACGAATAGTTGTTTATACGACGGAAGCCGGATTACGCACAATATTGATTCTTTGGGTTTTATTTTGGGAGATGAAGGAAGCGGCGGGTATATCGGAAAAAAATTGATATGTGATTATATACGGGGAGAGATGCCGGCGGAAGTCAGTTCCCGTTTTGGGGAGACCTATGGATATACGGCAGATGAACTCATCGACCGGATTTATACCCAGCCAATGGCTAACCGGTTTTGTGCCGGTTTTTGTAAATTTATTACTTCAGATACGACAGCTCATCCTTATTTGACAGGAATTGTACGGGAAGCCTTTGAACAACTTTTTGAAAAATTGATTTGCCGGTATCCGGCTTATGCCACTTATTCGTTTAATTGTGTGGGCTCTGTAGCTTACTATTTCAGGGACATATTGGCGGAGGTAGCGGAAAAATATCATATGGCATTGGGGCGTATCGTTGTTTCTCCGATGGAAGGATTGGTAGAATATCATACTTTAACGGAAAATCAGAACCGATGAAAAAGAGAATCTGGCTTTTAGGAGTGGGGATTTTTTATGTATCCTGCCTGATATGGGGTAAAACTCCGGAGAGCGGGCATAGAAATTCCGGACCGGTATTATTGGGAGATCCGTTCATCATGCTGTTTGAAGAGAAGTATTATGCTTATGGTACCTCTGCAGAAAACGGGATTCAGGTGCTGGTTTCGGAAGATTTAGAGGAATGGGAAACCGCCGATACGGAGGATGGTTTGGCATTACGGAAAGGAGAAGCTTGGGGGGAACGGTGGTTCTGGGCTCCTGAAGTATATCCGGTAGGAGGCCGTTTTTATATGTATTATACGGCGGAGGAACATATTTGTGCGGCAGTTGCCGATTCTCCGCTGGGACCTTTCCGGCAGGAAGGGGAACAACCTATGCTGAGGGGAGAAAAAAGCATTGACAACAGTTTGTTTATAGACGAAGACGGGAAGGCTTATCTGTTTTTTGACCGCTTTAATGACGGATTAAATATCTGGGTAGCTGAATTGAACGATGATATGTTAAGTTTTCAAAGAGAAACCATGCATCCCTGTATACGGGTGTCCCAGGAATGGGAAGAAGTATGGCCCCGGGTGAACGAAGGGGCTTTTGTGCTCCGGCATAAAGGAAGGTATTATATGACTTATTCGGCCAATAGTTATGAAAGTCCTTTTTACGGAATCGGATGTGCTACGGCTGAAAGTATAAAAGGTCCTTGGCTAAAGTATGCCGATAACCCTCTTTTACAGAACAGGGAGGGAATGGTGGGGATCGGTCATAGTGCTATGTTCACCGATAAAGAAGGAAAACTGAGAATTGTGTTTCATTCTCACTGGAGTGCAACTGAAATTCATCCCCGTACCATGCATATCGGTTATGTACGTTTTGTTCCTCAGAAAGAGGGACCCGATAAGATGGTTATTGAGGGACCTTTTACGAATGCTGTTTATAAAGAATAGAAAGATGGAGAAAATTATAGTCGGAATATTTTTGTTGCTGGCCGTCAGCTGTAATGCTTCGGGAGAAAAGAAAGAAAAAGAAATACGTAAATACCGGAATCCTGTCCTTGCATACAGTGTTCCTGATCCTACTGTGATAAAAGCGGAAGACGGAATGTTCTATTTATATGCTACCGAAGATATCCGCAATATGCCGGTTTTTTATTCCCGCAATATGGTGGATTGGACCTTGTGCGCAACTGTTTTTGCAGAAAATTCCCGCCCGGATTTTGAACCGGGAGGCGGATTATGGGCTCCTGATATCAATTTTATCGGAGGACGATATGTGTTGTATTACGCGATGTCGAAATGGGGTGGAATAGAAAGTTGCGGGATCGGAGTTGCGGTATCGGATAAACCTGCAGGACCATTCCGGGATTTGGGAATGTTATTCCGGAGTAGTACGATGGGGGTGACAAATTCTATCGATCCCTTTTATATTTGCGATGAGGGAAGAAATTATCTTTTTTGGGGAAGTTTCTACGGTATATTCGGAATAGAATTAAGTGAAGACGGGTTGTCTCTCAAAGAAGGGGCAAAGAAGCAGCAGATTGCCGGTACGGCTTTTGAAGCAACTTATATTCATAAAAAGGGAGGATACTATTATTTCTTTGGCTCTACCGGAACATGTTGTGAGGGGATCAACAGTACGTATACAACGGTTGTCGGACGGGCGGAAAGCCTTTGGGGACCTTATACGGATAAGTCCGGAAGGCCATTGATGGAAAATTATTTTGAGGTTTTTATTCACGGAAACGATGTTTTTGCAGGTACAGGGCATAATTCGGAAATATTGACGGATGATGCGGGGATAGACTGGATTTTTTATCATGCATTTGATAGGCGAAAACCCGGAGGCCGGGTATTGATGCTGGATCGTGTCGAATGGAAAAGAGGGTGGCCGGAAGTACAAAAAGCGGAACCGGTTTTGGAAGCTGAAGTACCTTTTATTGAAACGAAAGCCGGGAAAGAATAAGAATACGGAGATAGTAAACATTTTTAATCGGAAAATATGCTTAAAAAATACATAGGGATCATTCTTGTGGGAATTTTCGGATTTTGCAGGAATGTGAATGGAGAGAATATATGCTGTTTGGAGTCGGAGATTGCTTTAAAAAAACCGGGGAATGCGGCGGTCGTGTTTCCTTTAAATTCTGCACCCGGGGGGGAAGGGATAAGTCCGGCGCATTGGAAGGCGACGGATTCTATTCCGGTAGAAATTGTGCGGCAGGTAGAAGAGAATTCCGGTATCCGGAAATTGATAGTGACCCTGACGGCTGATCAGGACGTGTATTTTCACTTTTCCCAGCGTCTGGTATTGCCTTTTCGTCAGGACAGCTGTCTGTTTTATTTACCCGGTTTTTGGTATCGTCATAATCTCCGTTCTCCTGAAAATACTCCTTCTCTACGGGTATCACCGCAGTGGACTGTGAGGGAAGACCGGTTAAGTGCCCCTTTGACCGGTATTTGGGAAAAACAGAGCGGGAATTATACGGCAGTTTTACGAAAGGGAAATTTTGGGAAGGAAGCCTTGACGACTCATAAAGAAGGAGAGGTTATTTTGTCGGGAGAGACTTCCGTCGGACACACCGGTTTTGCCGGGGAAAAGGGTCGGGCTGTAGTGGTATTCGGGTTCCCTTTTGCTGAAAATCCCTATACTTATTTCCGTAAATTGACATTGGCGCCTGCTGTAAAAGCTTTTCAGTATCTTCGGAAAGGAGAAAGCCTTCGGTTAGAATGGCTGATTTATCAGGGACAAGCCGGAGATTATGCTGATTTTATAAAACAATTGTGGGAGTATGGTTACGATACTTATTGTCCCGTGCCGGTAGAGAATGCTTATACAGTTCCGGAAGTAAAGGCGGTGTTGAGTCATTATTTCAGACAAAGTTTTGTGGAAGATTATGTATTGAAATACTATTCCGGGGCTCATTTGCGTACAGCGGATTGTCAGCCCAATGGAGTAGCGGAGGTCGGTTTTATCGGCCGTACCTTGCTGAATGCTTATAATGCTATGGAATACGGGGAAGAACAAGCTGATGTTGGTTTACAGACTGATGCCCGTAAGATTTTTGCCAGTTATCTGTCAGACGGTTTTACTTCGGGCGGATTGTTGCGGGAGTTCGTAAATTTTTCAGCCGGAACCGAAGAAGATTGCTATAGTATCCGTCGGCAGTCAGAAGGAGCTTATGCTTTATTGTTTTATCTTCGTCATGAAAAAGAAAAGGGGAAAGATTGTAGAAAAGGGGAAAACCGGGTCCGTGTTTTACTCGATCGTTTTTTACAATTGCAAAATGCAGATGGAAGTTTTCCGCGAAAATTCCGGGAAGACGGTAGCTTGCTGGATAAAAGCGGGGGAAGCACTCCTTCTGCTGTTTTACCATTGGTAATGGGATACCGGTATTTTGGAGATTCCCGTTACCTGAAAGCAGCTCAGCATTCCCTGAGGTATCTGGAAAAAGAATTGATTTCCCGTTCCGATTACTTTTCTTCTACTTTAGATGCAAATTGCGAAGACAAAGAAGCTTCTTTGTATGCTTCTACGGCTGCCTGGTACATGGCTTTGGTCAGCAAGGGAAAAGAACGCCGGCATTATGCCGGTTTAGCCCGTCAGGCCGCTTATTTTGCGCTTTCTTGGTATTATGTGTGGGATGTTCCCTTTGCCCCCGGACAAATGTTAGGGGATATCGGTTTGAAAACCAGAGGGTGGGGAAATGTTTCGGTAGAAAATAACCATATTGACGTGTTCGTGTTTGAATTTGCCGATGTGCTCCGTTGGCTTTCCCGGGAGTACGATGAACCCCGTTTCCGTAATTTTGCAGAGGTCATTTCTTCTTCCATGGTTCAGTTGCTTCCTTATGAAGGCCATCAGTGCGGGATTGCTAAAGAGGGATATTATCCCGAGGTGGTGCAACATACGTGGTGGGATTACGGAAAAAATGGAAAAGGATTTTACAATAATATCTTTGCTCCGGGTTGGACTGTTGCTTCCCTTTGGGAGTTATTGACACCCGGAAGAGCCGAGATGTTTTTACAGAAAAAGAAATAAGGACCGGAAAAATCAACTCCAATGAAAAGTGAAAAAATGTAAATAAATTATTTGTAAAAAGTTATTTCCGTTATTATTTTTGCCAATAGGGGTTATAGGTGTAGTTTAACAGAATAGTATTTCAGGGAATAACGGAATTTATGGGAAAAATTTATTTGCTCATTTTAGTTTTGGGGTATTCTTTGGGAAGCTTTGCCCAATGGAAGCCAGTCGGTGACCGTTTGCTGACGCGTTGGGGAAAGGCGTTGAATCCGGACCGGGTATGGCCGGAGTACCCCCGTCCGATTATGGAACGGGAGGTTTGGAAAAATCTGAACGGTCTCTGGGAATATGCCGTTGTTCCGCAGGGGAGTGCGGAGCCCTCCGCTTATGAGGGTAAGATTCTGGTACCTTTTGCCCTGGAGTCATCCCTTTCGGGAGTGGGGAGGGCTTTACAACCGGAGGAGGAATTATGGTATAAACGTGATTTTCGTATAGATTCTTCCTGGAAAAAGAAACGGATCTTATTACATTTTGGAGCAGTGGACTGGAAAACGGATGTATGGGTGAACGGAGTGAAAGTGGGGAGTCATAGCGGAGGTTATACTCCTTTTAGTTTTGATATAACTTCGGCATTGGTTGCTGGTGATAACCGGCTGACGGTACGGGTAAGCGATCCGACAGACCAGGGGATACAACCCCGTGGAAAACAAGTAAACCGGCCCTGTGGGATTTGGTATACTTCCGTGAGTGGAATCTGGCAGACGGTCTGGCTGGAACCGGTGCCTGATCATTACATTTCCGGAGTTCGGATTACGCCTGATATCGACAGGCGTATTTTGAGGGTGGAGGCAGAGACGGGGAGTGATGGAATAGTGCAGGTTGAAGTAAGTGCTGGTGGCAATCCGGTTGCTTTTTGCCGGTCTTTAAGCGGTCAGGCGGTAGAGGTTTGCATGCCCCCGGATATGTGTTTGTGGAGTCCTGATCATCCTTTTCTCTACGATTTATGTATTTCATTATGGGAATCGGGTCGCTGTATTGACCGGGTAAAGAGTTATGCAGCTATGCGTAAGTATTCGACGAAGCGTGATAAGAGGGGTATTGTTCGTCTTCAACTGAATAACCGGGATCTTTTCCAGTACGGTCTTTTGGATCAGGGATGGTGGCCAGACGGCTTGTATACGGCTCCCGGTGATTCTGCATTGTTTTATGATCTGGAGAAGACGAAGTCCTTTGGTTTTAATATGGTACGCAAGCATGTAAAAGTTGAACCGGCGCGCTGGTATTTTCATTGTGACCGTATGGGTCTGATCGTATGGCAGGATATGCCGAACGGTGATACTGGTCCTGATTGGCAGAACCGGGAATATTTCAATGGAGTGGAGAAAGTGCGCACTGCCTGTTCTGAGTCGGTTTATCGTTCGGAATGGCAGTCGATCATGGATTATCTTTATAATTACCCTTGCATAGGAGTATGGGTTCCTTTTAACGAGGCGTGGGGTCAGTTTAAGACGGAGGAAATCGTAAAGTGGACGAAGCTTTACGATCCCAGCCGTCTGGTTAATCCGGCTAGCGGAGGTAATCATTATGCCTGTGGAGATTTGCTGGACCTTCACAATTATCCCTCTCCGGAGCTTTATCTGTATGATGGTCAGCGAGCTACAGTTTTGGGAGAGTTTGGGGGCATCGGCCTTGTCAGTCCGGGTCATGTCTGGGAACCCACCCACAACTGGGGATACGTTCAGTTCACGGATAGTGCAGAGGCGACTTCAGCCTACTTGGAATATGCAGAAATGCTTTATGCCTTGATCGGCAGTGGTTTTTCGGCAGCCGTATATACGCAGACGACAGATGTGGAAATAGAGGTGAATGGTTTGCTGACCTACGACCGGGAAAAAGTGAAGCTGGATGAAGATAAACTCCGGGAAATCAATACGAAAATATGTACTTCCCTACCTCTGGGCGAGAAGGAGAGTGAATAAGTTGTTGCGTTTTAATCAGAGATAAGTATAAACGTATAGATAGCTAAGGATTAAATACTCAATTGTTTAAATGTATAAGTGTTTAAAAGGAGAAAATGATTTACAAATTCTTCCCTTTTCAACCTTTAACCTGAACCGGAGGTTCATACTCAGTAAGGCATTAATCTGTTTCCTTTAATAACTACTTTTAAATATTTTTACTTTTATACATTTTATATTCTCTTCCGGATTAGGAGAAAAATATTTCCGGTTTTCAAATTGTTATAGTAATTTTGGAAGCTAAAATAACTGCTATGGCAAAAGAAAAGGAAAGATTGTGGGATAGGTTAAAATACAAGTATAAATTGTCTATCCAAAATGAAACTTCTTATGAGGAAGTTTTCGGCATGCGTTTGTCACGTTTGCATGTAATGATGGCTTTGAGTGTACTGGCTGTTATTTTAATTTCTTTAACTACCTTATTGATTGCTTTTACAGGTTTAAAAGAGTTTATTCCCGGTTATCCGGACGGCAATATGCGCAAACTCATTACGGAAAATGCGTTGAGGGTAGATTCCCTGGAAGTAGAATTGAGAAAAAGAGATTGTTTTCTAGCTTCCATACAGATGGTGTTGAGAGGTGAAGATACGACTCAGATAGAAGTGAAAAACGATAGTATAAAAAATAATTACGATACGATACAATTCGGAATCAGTTCTGAAGAAAGTGAATTTCGCTCTTCTGTAGAAGAGCGGGAAAGATTTAATCTCACTGTCGGTTTAAATAAAGAACAAAACAGGGATTACTATCATTTTTTTCCTCCGGTAGAGGGAATTGTCAGTCGTAGTTTTGACGAGAAAAGCGGTCATTTTGGTACGGATATTGTGGCGAAAGCTAATTCAAAGGTTTCGACAGTTGCAGACGGGGTCGTGATTTTTACAGATTGGACAATTAAAACGGGTTATGTAATTCAGGTACAGCATGAGAATAATCTGGTATCGGTGTATAAACACAATTCTACTTTATTGAAAAAACAAGGAGACTATGTGCGGGCAGGGGAGGTGATTGCTATTGTGGGAAATACCGGTGAAGAAACTACTGGTCCGCATCTTCATTTTGAATTATGGCGGGCCGGAAATCCGTTAAATCCGGAAAATTTTATTAAATTTAAATAGGTGAATATTGAGGTATACGGTAAAAAGGGGGAAAGTATACTTTTTAAAAACAGGAAAATGAAAAGATTAGCCATATTAGGTTCAACAGGTTCGATTGGAACGCAGACCTTAGAGGTCGTGGAAGCACATCCGGATTTATTTTGTGTGGAAGTTTTAACTGCCAATCAGAATGTTGGATTACTGGCGGAGCAGGCAATCCGTTTTAAGCCCAATATGGTAGTGATTGCAGACGAGAGTAAATATGTCAGTTTAAAGGAAGCCTTAAAAGCGGAAGATATTAAAGTATATGCCGGGGAAGAAGCTTTAGCGCAGGTGGTAGCCGCCGGAACGGTAGATGTTGTGGTGACGGCTACTGTTGGCTACAGTGGTTTGTTACCTACCGTAAATGCCATACAGGCCGGTAAAATTATCGCTTTGGCGAATAAGGAAACTTTAGTGGTCGCCGGCGAATTGATTAATAAACTGGCAATTCAGTATCATGCCCCCATTCTTCCGGTGGATTCCGAACATTCAGCTATTTTTCAATGTTTGGTTGGGGAGGGAAATAATCCGGTAGAGAAAATTATTTTGACGGCTTCAGGAGGACCTTTCCGGGGGAAAGATTATCAGTACTTACAGTCGGTATCGCCTGCAGCAGCCCTGAAACATCCGAATTGGAATATGGGGGCCAAGGTCACGATTGATTCTGCTTCTCTGATGAATAAAGGGTTTGAGGTAATAGAAGCAAAATGGCTGTTCGGAGTGAGTCCGGAACAAATAGAAGTAGTCGTGCATCCGCAGTCGATTATCCATTCTATGGTAGAATTTGCCGACGGAAGTATCAAAGCTCAATTGGGCGCTCCGGACATGCGTCTGCCGATACAGTATGCTTTGACTTATCCGGATAGGCTACAAACAGATTTCGGAAGAATAAACTTCGGTACTTGTCGTTCCCTGACTTTTGAAGAACCGGACCGCCGGACTTTCCGCAACTTGAATTTGGCTTATCAGGCCATGTTGGAAGGAGGAAATAGGCCTTGTATGCTGAATGCCGCCAACGAAGTGGCTGTAGAGGCTTTTTTACAGGAAAAAATTTCATTTACGGCTATGTCGGATTTGATAGAGATGTGTATGGAAAAAGGTAATTTTATTGCTCAGCCTTCTTTGGAAGACTATATTTTTACGGATAAGGAAATACGTAAAGAAGCCCGAGAGCGGCTTAAAACTTTTGGAAAATAAATTGTAAACAAGGAATGATATGGATGTTTTTGTAAAAATAGTGCAGTTGTTATTGAGTTTATCTATCTTGGTATTATTCCATGAATTTGGACATTTCCTTTTTGCAAAGTTGTTTAAAACCCGGGTGGAGAAATTTTATATGTTCTTTAACCCTTGGTTTTCTTTATTTAAATTTAAAAAAGGAGATACCGAATATGGTATAGGCTGGCTTCCACTCGGAGGATATGTAAAAATTGCAGGTATGATTGACGAATCTATGGATACGGCTCAGATGAAAAAACCGGCTCAGCCTTGGGAATTTCGTTCTAAGCCGGCCTGGCAACGATTATTGATAATGTTAGGGGGAGTAATGGTGAATGTCGTTCTGGCATTTCTGATTTATATTATGATCTTGTATACCTGGGGAGAAACTTATCTGCCGGCTGAAAATGTAAAATACGGAGTAGTATGTGATCCCCTATTTGAAAAAATGGGTATGCAAACGGGAGATATCATTGTTTCTCTGGATAGTGTAAAGGTGGAGCGTTTTTCAAATATTCTGGCCGATATGACTTTGGATCATCCCCAAACGGTTCAGGTGAAACGGGACGGAAAAATGATTAGTTTAAATATACCCGAAACTTTTACTGCCGATTTGCTGGCAATATCTTCTAAAAATAGCAGACTTCGGTTATTGGTACCCCGGCAATTGATGGACAGTACTTATGTTGCAGAATTCGCTGACTATTCCGTGGCTTATGATGCAGGAATCCGGAAAGGAGATAAAATCCTTTCTGTAAACGGACGTTCTTTCCGGTATTACGATGAATTTACAGATATGCTGGCGGAAAGTGCTGATTCCCGTGTAGAGACTAAAGTCGTAAGAGGAAAGGATACATTACAGTTTGCTTTTGATTTGGGTACTGACGGAAAGTTCGGTATTTATTTCGGTTCTACGGAGAGACTGGAACTGGCTTCGCGGGAATATACTTTTCTGGAAGCAATTCCTGCCGGAATATCAAAGGGAACGCAGACCGTATCGTCTTATCTAAAACAATTAAAATTGTTGTTCTCGCCTAAAGTAGAAGCGTATAAGTCTGTGGGAGGAGTGATGATGATGGGGAGTATTTTTCCGGGGGTTTGGGATTGGCAGATTTTTTGGGAGCTAACTGCTTTTATTTCTATTATGCTGGCAGTTGTGAATATTTTACCTATTCCGGCTTTAGACGGAGGACATGTTTTGTTTTTATTGTATGAAGTAATTACCCGGCGGAAACCTGGTGAAAAGTTTATGGAATATGCCCAGATTGCGGGTATGATGATATTGTTGGGGCTTTTTATACTGGCAAATGTAAATGACATCGTCCGCTTTTTCGGATAGGCCTAAAAATAGAAAAGATGAACGAACAACTTAAAGAATTCCGGGAATACCGGGAGAAAATGAATGAAAAAATCCTGAAATCCGATAATAAGGTCATCAAGAGGATTTTCAATATAGATACCAATACATATAAGAATGGGGCTCTTCCGGCTAAAGTGAAGGAAATGCTGGGATTGGCGACTTCCATGGTACTTCGTTGTGATGATTGTATTAAATATCATCTGGAGAAGTGTTATGAATTAGGGGTGACAACACCCGAGATGTTTGAAATTTTTTCAGTTGCCAACTTGGTTGGAGGGACGATTGTGATTCCCCATATGCGAAGGGCTGTGGAGTATTGGGAAATTTTAGTGGAAAGCGGGGGAAAATAAAGCAGAATTTATAGAGATTTACAGGAATAGATAGTTTAATGAGGATGCTACGTTTAGAGATGATTCTCGGACTAAGCCTGTTCTTTTTTCTGAAAATTTGGGGACAGGGACATTATAGGGTTCTTTCTTATAATGTGGAGAACTTTTTTGATATAAGGTCCGATTCCCTGACACAGGATGACGATTTTACTCCTCAGGGCAGATTACATTGGACATCCGGCCGGTATACAACTAAGTTATTGAATATAGCGGAGGCGATTGAGGCAGCAGGGGGAGGAGATTTTCCGGCATTTGTAGGGTTGTGCGAAATAGAAAACCGGAATGTATTGCTGGATCTGGTTTTAAAAACACGGCTGGCCGCTGCTGATTACGGAATTGTACATCAGGACTCTCCCGATGCGAGGGGAATAGATGTCGCTTTTTTGTATCGGAAAAAATATTTCCACGTTTTAGAAGAAATATTTTTGCCTGTATCTTTATCTGAAAAGGAGGTTTTATATAGCCGCGATATTTTGCGGGTTACAGGTGTTTTAAAAACCGGAGATTCCCTGTTGCAGGATACACTTCATTTCTTTGTTTGTCATTTCCCTTCCATGTCGGGAGGAGAAGCGGAAAGCGAATGGAAGCGGGAGAAAGCCGCTTCGGTTGTAAAACAGCACATAGATACACTTCTGCAACAATATATTCGTCCGGCTATTCTGATTTTGGGAGATTTGAACGGAAAAGCAAACCGTTCCGCCCAGTCGCACGTATTGCAGGTTCTTTCTTCCGATGTCAGCTCGTGGGAGAACAAACGGTTGTATAATACGGGATATTATTTATTACATCGCAATAAAGGGAGTTATAAATACAAAGGACAGTGGCAGACGATTGACCAGATTATTGTTTCCGGAAATTTGTTAAACGGTCAATGCCGTTTGCAGGTCCATCAGCATCTTCAGATTTTTGCACCCCGTTTTTTACTGGAAGAAGATAGGACCTATTATGGTTATAAACCTTTCCGCACCTATGCGGGGCCCCGTTATATCGGTGGATATAGCGATCATTTACCTTTATATCTGGATTTATACATTAAAAATTCTGAGCCTTAATACAGGGAAGAAAACGACACCGAAGTGTAAAGATCTGATTTTCAAATTTATTTAAAATAGTTACGGTTATAAAAGTGCGTACAAATAGTGTTCAGGCCGTCAAGGACACAAAAACCCTCGTCCCCGGGAGTTTTTTGCTTATTTTTTAATTGGTTTGTGGTATTTTTTAGTTTTTAAAAATTATTTTTGCACAAAATTCATAATAATAACTATGGACGATTATCATCAACAGTATTAATCTGAACAAAGGTTTTTCTCGAAAGCCTTTGTTTGTAATGAATGGAGGGTTTTATATGAGAAGATTCCTTTGGTGTGATGAAGGTTTCACAGAAAAAAAGGTGTGGCAGGCTGACTGCTGGATTAATGTTGAGGTGCCCACCCCAACAGACATAAAATATCTTATCGAAGATTTGAATGTTCCCGATTCGTTTTTGTCGGATATTGAAGATGCGGATGAAAGACCCCGTATTGAAGAAGAAGACGGCTGGACGTTGATTATTTTACGTATTCCTTACCGGGACAAAGGGAACGATATTCCTTATATTACGGTTCCTCTGGGATTTATTATGAAAGCTCCCTATTTTGTTACAGTCTGCCATTATAATACGGATATGTTACCGGATTTTATCCGCTATGTCAACCGGAAACGACTGACCCTGGAAGGGCATTGGGATTTGCTGTTCCGGCTCTTCCTCTCCTCTTCGGTCTGGTATTTGAAATACCTGAAACAAATCAATTACCAGAGCCGGCGGGTAGAAAAAGAACTGGAGAAATCAATTGAGAATGAGGAACTACAGCGCTTACTGAAAATAGAAAAATCTTTGGTATTTTTTATTACTTCTATGCGGGGAAATGACAATTTACTGGTGAAACTGAAAAATCTGAAATCCCAGCGGAAATATTATGATGATGATCTGGTGGAAGACGTGGAAATCGAATTGCGGCAGGCGTTGGATTCTGCCCGTATATATAGCGATATTCTCAGCGGGACAATGGATGCTTATGCTTCGGTAATTTCTAATAATTTGAATGTGATTATGAAGCGTATGACCAGTATCTCGATGTTGCTGATGATTCCGACTTTAGTAGCCAGTTTGTACGGTATGAATGTCCCGAATTCTTTATCGGAAAACCGTTATGGTTTCATAATTATTTTTGCCGTATGTATCGTGCTCTCTATATTGGCTTTCGGTTTTTTGAAAAGGAGACGTTGGTTTTAAAAATAACGTATTTTAATATATTATTAACAAAATTAGAAGTAAACGGAAAAGGATGTTTATTGTCAAATAAACAGTAAAAATGTTTATGAAGGTAAAAGTGCGGAATAGAAAATAAATTTTGAGGGAAAAGGTAGCGGAGGAGGGAATTGGGGGAAGAGAGAATAGGACGTGATTTAATGTTCAGAGGATATGAATAAATTGGTAAAAAGAGGTTTGATTATTGTTATTGTCTTCGTCATATTGGGAATTATTTTTATTCCCCGTTTGGGTTGGTTTGAGGTTACGCCGGAGGTGTCGGCAGTTGCCGGGGAACGGACAAGTGGAGGGGCATTGCCTGTTAAAGGGATTGTAGCCACGCGTTCAGAAGCGGGGAACGGGATAATGGCTGTGGGAACGATGCTGGCAAATGAAGAGGTGGAACTGGTAGCGGAAATTGTCGGGAAAGTAAGGAAGATTTATTTTCAGGAAGGAAGCCGGGTCCGGCAGGGAGAATTATTGTTAAAGGTGGATGATGCTGATTTGCAGGCGCAGTTGACCCGTGCTGAATTTCAACGGAAATTATTAAGTGAAAAACTGGAGCGTCAGCGGATTTTATTAAAACGGGAATCCATCAGCCGGGAGTCTTTTGACCAGTTGCAAACAGATTACAATGTACTGGAAGCAGATATCGAGCTTTTAAAAGTGAAAATCAGCCGGACAGAAATACGGGCTCCCTTTGACGGTGTAATGGGTTTCCGATATGTAAGTGAGGGAAGTTATGTACAGCCTAGTTCCAAGATTACGACTATTGTGGATAATTCAGTGTTAAAATTTGAATTTTCTGTTCCGGAAAAATATGCAGCCCATCGGTTGCAGGGGCAAAAGATTAAATTTCGTACGACAGGTAGTGAAAAAGTATATACCGCTCAGGTATATGCCGTAGATCCGTTAATCGATGTAAAAACCCGTATGATTTTGTTGCGGGCGCGTTTTGATAACCGGGCCAATGAACTGATGCCCGGGATGTTTGCCAAAGGAAATCTGATGGTAGAAGGAAAAAATGAGTATATCGCTATTCCTACGGAAGCTGTCGTGCCGGAAATGGATGGGAAACGGATGTGGGTGGTGAAAAATGGAAAAGCGGTGAGTATTCCGGTGGAGACGGAAAGCCGGGATGAAAAATATGTGGAAGTGACTTCCGGCGTGCAACCCGGAGATACTGTCCTGGTTGGAGGATTGATGCAGTTAAGGGAAGGGATGACGGTGGCTGTGACTTTGGGCAAATAAGGAAAGTGCACTAAAAATAAAGTGAGTATAGAATTATAAGCGGATCATGCTGTCAAGCTGTTTTTGTAATATTCTGATCAAATGAGTTTATCGTCTACCTGTATAAAGCGGCCTGTGTTCGCTACTGTGATGAATATAATCCTGATGTTGGTGGGATGTATCGGGTTAGTATTTTTAGGCGTACGGGATTATCCGAGTGTGGACCCGCCGATTATTTCCGTATCTACCAGTTTTCCGGGAGCCAATGCGGATGTTATTGAGACGCAGATTACGGAGCCTTTGGAAGCTTCTATCAATGGTATTCCGGGTATTCGTTCACTGACCAGTACGAGTAGGGACGGAAGAAGTTTTATCACGGTGGAATTCGAATTGGAAGTAGATTTGGAAACAGCCGCCAATGATGTGAGGGATAAGGTTTCCGGAGCTATGCGTAAATTACCGAAGGACGTAGACCCTCCCACGGTAACTAAAGCGGATGCAGATGCTCAGCCGATTTTTGGTGTTTCTCTCCGGAGCGACCAGCGTTCTCTGATCGATCTCAGTATGTATGCTGAGCAATATTACAAGGAGAGGTTGCAGACGATCAGCGGAGTCAGTAGCGTGTCGATATGGGGAGAAAAACGTTATTCTGTCCGTTTGCGTATGGATCCCGCTTTGTTGGCTGCTTACCGGATAACGCCTATGGACGTCAGGGATGCGGTGACCCGCGAAAATGTAGAATTGCCTTCCGGGCGTATAGAAGGAGAGAATACCGAATTGACCATCCGGACTTTGGGACGGTTGATGACGATAGACGATTTTAATAATTTGGTGATCCGGGAAGATAATAATAAGGTGATCCGGTTCCGGGATATTGGGATTGCAGAAGTAGATGCCGAAGATGTGCGTTCTGTTATGAAGAGAAACGGGGTGCCTATGGTAGCCTGTGTGATTATTCCTCAACCGGGTGCTAATTATATCGATATTGTCGACCGGGCTTATGCGGTTATGGGAGATCTGGAAAAGGATTTACCGGCAGATGTGGAGGCCGGGATTGCTTTTGACAATACTGTTTTTATCCGGAATTCAATCAATGAAGTGAAAAGTACGATTATAGAAGCATTTGTTCTGGTTGTACTGATAATTTTTTTGTTTTTACGGAATTGGCGGACAACTTTGATCCCGGTGTTGGCTATTCCAATTTCCCTGGTAGGAGCATTTTTTATCATGTATCTGGCCGGATTTACCATTAATATTCTGACCTTACTGGCGATTGTGCTGGCGATTGGTCTGGTCGTCGACGATGCGATTGTGGTAATGGAAAATATCTATACCAAAATTGAGCAGGGAATGTCTCCCAAGGAAGCCGGTTATAAAGGATCGGAAGAAATCTTTTTTGCGGTGATTGCGACTACTGTCGCTTTGGTTGCAGTCTTTTTTCCCATCGTTTTTCTACAGGGAACTACAGGCCGTTTATTCCGGGAATTCAGTATTGTGATCACCGGAGCTGTCATTATCTCTTCTTTCGTAGCCCTTACCTTTACGCCGATGATATCCACGAAATTGTTAACCCGGAATGTTACGGATAATTGGTTTTACCGGAAGACCGAACCTTTTTTCAATGGTTTGACTCATTTATACCGTCGTTGGCTGGAGGGATTTATGAGGTGGCGTTTTACTGCTCCCCTCATTTTAACCGGGTCGGCAGTGCTGATTTATATATTGTGGAAATCTACTCCTTCGGAAATGGCACCTTTGGAGGACCGTTCCAATATCCGTATTACATCAACGGCTCCTGAGGGGGCGACTTTTGAATACATGAACCGGTATGCTTCCGAGTTATCGGCTTATTTAGAGGAAGTAGTGCCGGAACAGGAGAAAATCATCGAGATGATCGGAGGTGGCAATACCAATCGGTCGAACTTGAATTTATGGCTGAAGGATCCTGAAGGCCGGAAACGTACCCAACAGGAAATAGCCGATGAACTGGGTGTAAAAGTCCGTCAGTTTACAGGGGCCCGTACCATGGTTTCTCAGCAGCAAACATTCGGAGGACGAAGGGGTGGGTTGCCGGTAGAATACGTGATACAGGCTAAAAATCTGGAAGATTTGAAACGGGTCTTACCCCGTTTTATGGAGGAGGTAAATAAAAGTCCGGTATTTTCAGTAGCAGATTTAAACCTGAAGTTTACAAAACCGGAATTAACCATAAATATAGACCGGGACAAAGCGGCTGTGATGGGCGTATCTATGCAGAATATTGCCCAAACTTTACAGCTGACAATGAGTGAACAAAGAGTAGGTTATTTTATTCTGAATGGAAAACAATATCAGATATTGAGTGAGTTGGACCGGGAAAACCGGAGCAAACCTTCCGATTTGCAAAATATATATGTACGGAATGAAGCCGGGGATTTGATTGCTATGGACAATCTGGTAACTACTTCGGAAAGTTCTATGCCTCCCCAATTGTATCGGTATGATCGTTTTGTGGCCGCGACAGTTTCAGCCGGATTGGCAAAACGCAAGACTTTATCCCAGGGGTTGGAAGAAATGGACCGGATAGCTGAAGAAGTGCTGGATGATAATTTTAAGACGACACTTTCCGGAAGTTCGAAAGATTTTGTGGAGAGTTCTTCCAGTTTGATGTTCGCTTTTATTCTGGCTTTGGTATTTATTTATCTGGTACTGGCAGCTCAGTTTGAGAGTTTCCGGGATCCTTTGATTATTATGCTGACAGTACCTTTGGCCCTGATCGGAGCGATGGTATCCCTTTGGTATTTCGAACAAACCATGAATATTTTCAGCCAGATCGGAATCATCATGTTAATAGGATTAGTATCGAAAAATGGTATTCTGATTGTAGAATTTGCCAATCAGCGGAAGGCTATGGGAGAACCGATGATGGAAGCCGTAAAAAATGCAGCTGTAGCGCGTTTCCGTCCGATTCTGATGACCAGCCTGTCGACTGTACTGGGGATTTTACCGATGGCAATGGCGACAGGTGCCGGAGCCGAGAGCCGGGTCGCCATGGGAATCGCGGTGGTAGGCGGAATGGTATGTGCAACCTTCCTTTCTTTATTTATTATACCCGCTATTTATTCTTATTTATCTGCGGATAGGCCGGTAATAAAAGAAGAACATAGGGAATAAAAATTAACGATTTAAGAAATAGAAAAGATGAGACGATCGGGATTCGTTTTTTTTATCTTACTTTTAATAGTTAGCCTTCCTGTACAGGCACAGGAAAAGATAACCCTGGAAGATTGCATCGGAAAGGCTTTGGAGGCAAATTATAGCATCAAAATGGTACGGAATCAGGAAAAGATAGCGGAGAATAATGCAAATTATGCCCCTTTTTTACCGACGGTTGCTTTGGATGCGGAACAAAATCAGCGGCTCACTGACAGTAAAACCCGAGTGGGAGGAGAAGTGAATGAAACGAGTGGATTGGCTTCGGATGCCTATTCGGCAGGTGTTTCCCTGAATTGGCGTTTATTTGACGGAATGTCGATGTTTACAACTTATACAAAATATCAGGAAATGCTGGCTATCGGGGAACTCAATACGCAGATGTCTATGGAGAATCTGGTTGTAAATGTAAGTGAAGCTTATTATAATGTGATCGTCCAACACAGTAAGCTCGACGCTGCCAAGCACTCTCTGGCTCTTTCCAGTGAGCGTTTTAATGAAGCTCACGACAAATATGTACTGGGAGTATTGTCCGGACTGGAATTACAACAGGCAAAAATAGACCTGAATGCGGACAGTTCAAAATATATGAAACAAAAAGAATTGTTGAAAAGCGCCTATATATCCCTGAATATGATTATGAACTCCGATTTGCAGAGGGCTATGTATGTGCAGGATACTATTGTTTTACAGTCGCCTTTAGTCTATGAGGAATTGTACCACAATACGCTGGCCATGAATACGACTTTACTGATTGCCCGTAAAGATCAGAAGATATCGGCTTTGGACGTCAGGATTGCCCGCTCGGCTCTTTTCCCGACTCTGGATTTTAATACCGGATATAATTACAGCCGGACGACAACCCCGGCAGCCAATACTTCTTTGAACCGGTCGAACGGTTTTTACTGGGGATTTGCTTTAAAAATGAATGTTTTTAACCGGACGGAGAATATTCGTAAAATCCGGAATGCAAAACTGGAACAAGAAAATGTGGAGTGGTCCTACCGGGATGTCGAATTACAAACCCTGGCGGATTTGGCCCAGTTGTATAATACTTATGAAAACAATCTGCAGATTGTCAATTTCGAAAATGAGAGTGCGGAAGTGGCCTTTGAGAATTTGGATGCAGCTTTGGAAAAGTACAAACTCGGAACCTTGTCGGGTATTGAATTCCGGGAATTCCAACGCAGTTATATAGATGCTGTGGACCGCAAATTATCTGCCATCTATCAGGCAAAAGTTTCGGAACTTTCCCTTTTGCTGATTAGCGGACAGGTAAGGGTGGTGGAGTAATGGACATCCGGTGGAAAATGAATTAATGCTTCTTGATTTTTAGCGCTCACTGGTATAATTGCGCCATTTTTCTATAAGTTGTTTCATATCTTCCGGAAGAGGGGAATCAAAAGAAAGGCGTTTACCGGTAAGGGGATGAGTGAAACCGAGGGTTTTGGCATGCAGTGCCTGGCGGGGACAAATTTCGAAACAATTGTTTACAAATTGTTTATACTTCGTAAAAGTGGTCCCTTTTAATATTTCATTTCCGCCGTATTCCGCATCGTTGAAAAGCGGATGTCCTATGTATTTAAAATGGGCACGGATTTGATGGGTACGGCCTGTTTCCAATATACATTCTACCAGATTTACGTAACCCAAACGTTCAATTACTTTATAGTGAGTGATTGCATGTTTTCCGTGACTTCCGTCCGGATATACGGACATGATTTTACGATTAACGGTATGTCGTCCGATATGTCCTGTAATGGTGCCTGTATCTTGCTCTAGGTTTCCCCAGCATAGGGCAACATATTTCCGATCAGAAGTTTTATTAAAAAATTGCAATGCCAGGTGAGCTTTAGCCTGTTCCGTTTTCGCAATAACGAGTAAACCTGAAGTATCTTTGTCGATACGGTGCACCAGGCCGGGGCGTATGTCATTCGTGCTGAAGAGGGGATTATCCTTCAGGTGCCACACCAGTGCATTTACCAGAGTGCCGCTGAAATGCCCGAAAGCCGGATGTACCACCATTCCTGCAGGTTTATTGATGACCATTAATTGTTCGTCTTCGTATACAATATCCAGCGGGATATTTTCCGGTATAATTTCAATTTCCCTTTTGGGATAAGACATTATAACCGATATACTATCGTTGGGTTTTACCTTGTAATTGGATTTTACGGGTTTATCATTTACCAGAATACAACCGGCATCAGCAGCTTCTTGTATTTTTGTCCGGGAAGCATTGGGAAGACGGGTCATCAGAAATTTATCTATCCGTAGAGGTAGCTGACCTTTGTCTGCTTCAATACGGTAGTGTTCGTACATTTCCTGTGGTTCCGTCCCTTCTTCCGGAATTTCTTCCGGTTCTTCCATTTCTTCCAGATATTCTGCCATAGACAAGATTTCAAAATTTATTCCATCATGAGTAAAGAGTCCAGGGCGTGAATTTTTAAAGTGTCAAAAGTGACATGTACATTCACGGGAGTTCCGGCGGGTATACGTATATTTTTGCTATACGGAGGGTCTTGCCAATAGATAATGGCATCTTTACTGTCTTTATCTGCTTCCATCAGCGAATCTCTGACGATTTCCCCTAAATTGAGGTAATTTTCTTTCAGCAGCCGGCTGGCTTCATCAATCTTCAGATTGTACAAACGAGGGATTAATACCGTATTATAGCCGTCATTTCCTTGTCCGAGTACAATATCGATAGTATCTCCTTTCATTAAAAGGGCACCGGCTTCCACAGTTTCTCCCTGATATTTCAATTGTAAAACCAGATTTTTAAATTCCGAAGGCATATATTCGATGCGTCCGATTTCAAACCCTTTCATTTTTAAAGTTTTTAGCGTCTGACGATACGGAATATTTGTTAAAGGAGGCAGAGCTATCCGCTCCGGGTCCCGGGCATTCATGATCAACTGGATTGTCCGGTTATTTTTTACTTTAGAACCTTCCAGCGGATATTGTTCCTGTATGGTCCCGGGACGTGCATTTTCATCGTATATAGAATCGATGACAATTACGTTTAGCTTATTCTGAAGAGCCAACTGTCCGGCTTGTTCAGGAGTAAGGTCCCGGAAAGAAGGAACGGATATTGCATAACCGTGTTGAGTATACTTTTCCAAATACCTTAATACAAAGAATCCGATACCGATCAATAAAAGAATCGCAATGAATAAATTCAAAAGAAAAAATGTTAATTTCGGATACTTTAATGTCATATTTGTACGCTTTAAATGGATTTGTCTTTCTCTGACTGCCTCAATGGAATGTCCGGATATTCCGGAAGATACTCCTTCGCTGCGATCTTTTTCTTCAGCATTGCAAAATTAGCTTAGATTTTTAAATTATCTATTACTTTTTCGTATTTTTGCCCAGCTAAGCCGTATTATAATTGTTTTATAGCTAAACGAATCGATATATGTCGAAATTCATTCTCTTATTTTTTTTGTTATTGGTGGGTTATCAGTTGTGCGGACAGACGCCGGAAATACGTAAATCAACTGACATTATAGTTATCAAAGGGAAAAACTATTATCTGCACGTAGTGGAACAGGGACAAACTTTGTTTTCTATTTGTAAGGCTTATGGAGTGGATGTGGAAGAGGTAAAAGCATTGAATAAAAAACAGGGGAATGAATTGTCTGTTTTTGAAGTATTAAAAATCCCTTATGTAGCTCCTTATGTACAGCAGGATGGAGAATATTATTATCATAAAGTAGTAAAAGGAGAGACTTTGTATTCCATTTCCCGAAAATTTGGAATTAAAGTAAAACGTATTCTGAGGGAGAATAAAACGTATGAAAATACGCCCCTTTCTATAGGAGCAATCGTACGTTTACCTCTGCGGGCGATCGATATCAGTCAGATCGGGGAAGAGAAGGGGGAAGGTGTTGACGGAAATCCGGATGAAAAAATAGAAACGGCGGAAGTTTCAGCGGAAAAAGGAGAGAATGAAAGCGGGAAAAAGGATACATTGACCATTGATACTCTTCCTTTGATTATTGATCATTCGGTACCGGAAAACAAATACGTGAAGGTGGCCCTCCTCTTACCTTTATTTGCGCAGCAAAATGTTGATATCGCCCTGATGGCTACAGATACTACAGGAGGAAAAATCCCGACCCCCGTTTCTGTTTTGCATAAATCAGAACAGTTTGTATATTTTTATGAAGGGATTTTACTGGCGGTTGATAGTCTGAAACAGGCCGGTTATAAAATTGATTTGCATGTTTTCGATACCGAAAAGAGTAATACTAAAATGAATGAGATCGTTGCGGCTTTGAATAAATTAAATCCGGATTTGATTATCGGTCCGGTATATGGTTCTGAATACCGCATATTGATGGAAAATCTTCTGAACAAACAGATTCCGGTTGTGTATCCTCTCTCTGCAAGGAATGAGAATTTCGGACAGGATCCGAATTTTTTGCAAGTCAACATTTCTTTTGCTTCCCTGATTGAAAAGATGATTTATTGGATAGGCGACCAACGGGCGTCTGCGAATATTATCGGTTTTAAATTTTTACAGGACGCCGGGAATGACGAGCAGACTCAGAAAGACAGGATGGAGAAAAAAATGTGGATAGAACGATTGGAAACTTTACCGGGAGTCCGGTTTTTTAATTGGGATTTCCGGGCGGAAACACTGGAAGGATTAAAGCTGATGCTGAGTGAGGAGCAGGAAAATATTCTGATATTGCCCACTTCCCGGGAAACTGATTTGACAAAGATATTACCTGTATTATCTCTTTTAAAAGATGCTTATAAAATTACGGTGGTCGGTTTTCCGGACTGGCAGAATTTTACTTCCATCGATCATGAAAACTTTTATAAATTAAATGTAAAGCTTTTTACGTATAGTTATGTAGATAATTATGCTGAAGAAGCGAAAAATTTTGCTGCAAAATACAGGGAATATTTTGATTCGGAGCCTCATACATTGACAAATAAGGCTTACGATTTAGGATTGTATTTTATTCCGTTGGCCGCCCGTTTCGGAGTTCATTTCCCGCAGGCTTTTTATCAGGCGGATCCCCGGGGAGTCTTTTCCGTTTTTCGTTTTGAAAGGATGTGTCCCGGTTGCGGTTGGGAAAACCGGGGATTGTATATTGTCAATTACGGTTCCGACTATAAAATAAAAGTCGAAGTTTTGCAATAAACATACAACTCCCCTGTAATTGCAAAATAAGAGAATGACACCTTTGCCCGTTTAACCTTTTGGACATTCTGAACCGGTCAATCCATTAGTTCAAAACCAAAAGGTTGTTCTGTTCGGGCGGGAGAATCCGGTTTTTGTTTCTCCGGCTTATCGTCGGAAATTATTGCAGAAGTTTCCTTTGCTTCTGATACGAATGGAGGTGTATCCCTTTCCCCGTCGGGGGGGAGAGTTTCTTCAGATTCTTCAGCAGAAGTTTCTGTTTTCCCATTCTTCTCTGTTTGGATGGCGGGGTAGGCTTGTATATCAATCGGGCCCGAAACCAGTCCTTCTGCTGCAGGTAAGGCTTCTGCGGCTAAAGGGGTGTTTTCGATACTTTCAATATCTGCCGGAGCTAAAGTGTGAGGACGTACAGTGAGTTGTTCGTCTTCCGTCAGGGTCCCGTTTTCGCAACGCAGTACGCGTCCCGGATAACGTTTAATCAAATCGTATTGGTGGGTAGCGATGATAATCGTTTTTCCGCTTTCGCTGAGGTCTTTTAATAATTCTACCAAACGGTAAGAGGTTTCCGGATCGATATTACCTGTCGGCTCATCGGCCAGAATGATGGGAGGAGCATTTAAAAGTGCCCGGGCCAATACGATACGTTGTTGTTCTCCGCCGGATAATTCATGCGGCATTTTAAACTTTTTATCGGGCATTTCCACCTTATTCAGTACCGTATCTATCCGTTCCTCTATGGCTTTTTTGTTTTTCCAGCCCGTAGCTTTTAGTACAAATTCCAGATTTGCATAGACATTCCGGTCGGTAAGCAGTTTAAAATCCTGGAATACAATTCCGCATTTTCTCCGCAATAAAGGGATCTGGGACTTTTTAATTTTTTTCAGTTGAAATCCGGCTACTTCC
>ERZ1673753.160-NODE-160-length-91301-cov-18.148993_pt1 | contig 91301 bp, 74 predicted proteins | sample MGYA00580201_ERZ1673753 | MGnify/ENA primary metagenome ERZ1673753 (study PRJEB41218, sample SAMN15661747) | gut metagenome | host: Homo sapiens | place: Canada: London | collected 2015-08-20/2019-03-30 | study: EMG produced TPA metagenomics assembly of... | reverse complement strand
GTGTCTTTTTTGGTATCACAAAATCTCAATTCCTGACACCACTATTTATAAGTAGTGCTTCGCTCTATACAAGTAGCGTTGCTATGTCAAAATAGCCGTATTCTGCTTTTGTTCAGAGCATTTCTTTGAATGGTTCTCCAAACTTTCTTTATGGCATTGTGGTCAAAATTGTGGTCAAAACCAAATGAGGTCAGCCTATAAACAAAAAAATCCAACGATTTCTAACGTGAAATCGTTGGATTTAAATGGTCCGAGTGGCGAGAATCGAACTCACGGCCTCTTGAACCCCATTCAAGCGCGCTACCAAAACTGCGCTACACCCGGATATCGTCCTCCGCCTCCCTACCGAAGCATTGGCGACAAAAGATATTATACGCATCTTTCCGGGTTTTGTCAACACTTTTCTGCATCTTTTTCTGATTTTTTCAAGAAAAGTATGATTTTCGTCGTATGAGCGCCGCTTTACTTTTTTGCTTTTGCACCAGTTTCCGCTTCCGCGGCCCGCAGCTGCCTGTCCTTTTCCAGCAGGGGCTTGAGGTACTGGCCGGTAAAGCTGCCGGGCACCTCGGCCACCTGCTCGGGCGTACCCTCGGCAATCACCAAGCCGCCGGCGCTGCCGCCTTCAGGGCCAAGGTCAATGATGTGGTCCGCACACTTGATGAGATCCAGGTTGTGCTCGATGACAATGACCGTGTTGCCCGCATCCACCAGCTTCTGCAGCACCTCGATCAGGCGATGCACGTCCGCAATGTGCAGGCCGGTGGTGGGCTCGTCCAGAATATACACCGTTTTGCCGGTGCCGCGGCGGGCAAGTTCGTTGGCCAGCTTCACACGCTGGGCCTCGCCGCCGGACAGGGTGGTGGCGCTCTGACCCAGGGTCACATAGCCAAGGCCCACATCCAGCAGGGTCTGCAGCTTGCGGGCGATCTTGGGCTGGTTGGCAAAGAACACCACCGCCTCCTCCACGGTCATGTTCAGCACGTCGGAGATGGTCTTTTCCTTATACTTTACCTCCAGCGTCTCGCGGTTATAGCGCGCGCCCTTGCATACCTCGCAGGGGACATAGACATCCGGCAGGAAGTGCATCTCGATCTGCAGGATGCCGTTGCCCTCACAAGCCTCACAGCGGCCGCCCTTGACGTTGAAGCTGAACCGGCCCGGGCCATAGCCGCGCATCTTTGCATCCTGGGTCTCGGCAAAGACGGCGCGGATATCGTTGAACACGCCGGTATAGGTGGCCGGGTTGGAGCGGGGCGTGCGGCCGATGGGCTGCTGGTCGATGCCAATGACCTTATCCACGAACTCAAGACCCTCCACCCCGTCGCACTTGCCCGCACGGCTGCGGGCACCGTTCAGCTCACAGGCCAGCGTCTTGTACAGGATCTCGTTGATCAGGCTGGACTTGCCGGAACCGGAAATGCCGGTCACACAGACGAACTCCCCCAGCGGGAACCGGACATCAATGTTGCGCAGGTTGTTTTCCCGGGCACCTTTCACGGTCAAAAAATTCCCATTGCCGGTGCGGCGGGTCTGGGGCACGGCAATGCGCTTGCGGCCGGAAAGATAATCGCCGGTGATGCTCCGCTTGGCCTTACAGATATCCTTCACGGAACCCGCCGCCACGATCTCGCCGCCGTGAACGCCCGCGCCGGGGCCCACATCCACGATATAGTCCGCGCTGCGCATGGTATCCTCGTCGTGCTCGACCACGATGACGGTATTACCGAGGTCCCGCAGGTTCTTCAGGGTCGCAATGAGCTTGTCGTTGTCACGCTGGTGCAGGCCGATGCTGGGCTCGTCCAGCACATAGAGCACGCCGGACAGTGCACTGCCGATCTGGGTGGTGAGGCGGATGCGCTGGCTCTCGCCGCCGGACAGAGTGCCAGCCGCGCGGGCCAAGGTCAGGTAATCCAGACCCACGCTCTGCAAAAACTGCAGGCGGTTCCGGATCTCCTTCATGATCTGACCGCCGATCTGCCTCTGCTTCTCGGTCAGGTTCGGCTCATTTTCGGCAATAAATTTCAGCTCATCCCGGATGGACATTTCGCAGAACTCGCTGATGTTCTTATCCCCAACGGTCACTGCCAGCACCACCGGCTTCAGGCGCTTGCCGTGGCAGTCCGGGCACTCCACGCCGGACATGAAGCTGCCGATCTCTTCCTTCATCCACTCGCTGTTGGTCTCCCGGAAGCGGCGCTCCAGGTTCTCCACGATGCCCTCAAACGTATTATAGTAGACCCCGCTGCCGAACTCGTTGGTTCGGTGCATCTCGATCTTTTCGCCGTTGGTGCCGTAGAGCAGGGCGTTCACTGCCTCGGTGCTCATATCCTTGATGGGCGTGTCCAGCGTAAAGCCGTATTTTTTACCCAGACCAAGGTAGTACATTTCGCTGACAGAGCCCTCGGCGTAGTACCAACCGCTGGCCTTGATGGCCCCCTGCCGGATGGACAGGTTCTTATTGGGCAGGATGCGCTCCTCGTCTACCCGCATGAACGTACCAAGGCCCGTGCACTTCTCACAGGCACCCTGGGGGTTGTTGAAGGAGAAGAGCCGGGGCGACAGGTCCCCGATGGAGATGCCGTGCTCCGGGCAGGCAAAGTTCTGGCTGAAGGTCATGCACTCCCCACCGATGATATCGATCTCAGCGATGCCTCCGGTCAGGGCCAGCGCAGTTTCCAGTGAATCCGCCAGACGGCCCCGGATGCCCTTGCGCATGGCAAGGCGGTCCACCACGATCTCCACCGTGTGCTTGATGTTCTTTTCCAGCGTGATCTCTTCGTCCAAGTCATACAGATTGCCGTCGATCCTCACACGGGAATAGCCGCCCCGCCGGGCAGCATCCAGCTCCTTCTGCTGCGTGCCCTTGCGCTGGCGCACCACGGGAGCCAGCACCTGGAATTTGGTGCCGTCCTCCAGCTTGAGCACGGCATCCACCATCTCATCCACAGTCTGCTGGCTGATCACACGGCCGCACACCGGGCAGTGGGGCACGCCCACCCGGGCATACAACAGGCGCAGGTAATCATAGATCTCGGTCACGGTGCCCACGGTGGAGCGGGGGTTGTGGCTGGTGGTCTTCTGGTCAATGGAGATGGCCGGCGACAGGCCGGTGATCTCATCCACATCGGGCTTGTCCATCCGGCCCAGGAACATCCGGGCGTAGCTGGAAAGGCTCTCCACATAGCGGCGCTGGCCGTCGGCATAAATGGTATCGAAGGCAAGGCTCGACTTGCCGGAACCGGACAGGCCGGTCATAACAATAAATTTTTCGCGCGGGAGGGTCAGATCAATATTCTTCAGATTGTGCTCCCGTGCGCCTTTGATGACGATCTTATCGTTTGCCAAGGTACTTTCTCCCTCTTCTCTGTGTCTGTGCATGGTTCTGCCTGCGCTCGGTCTCGGCAGCCGAGTCCACGGTGGGGTTCTCGCCCCGGCGCAGGCGGTCGATCTGGTCACGCAGGAAGGCCGCGTGCTCAAATTCCAGCAGCTTGGCGGCCTCCTTCATCTCCCGGGTCAGTCGCTCGATGGCAGCTTCCCGCTCCAGTTTGCCCATGCGGCGGGTATTCCGCTTTGCGTTCTCCGCCTTATCGCTGATCTCAATGCTGTCCGCAATGGCCTTGACGATGGTCTTAGGCACGATGCCGTGTTCTTCATTGTAGCCCATCTGGATGGCACGGCGGCGCTCGGTCTCGGTGATGGCGCGTTCCATGCTGTCCGTCACCTCATCGGCGTACATAATGACCAGACCCTCGGCGTTGCGGGCCGCGCGGCCAATGGTCTGGATGAGGCTGGTCTCACTGCGCAGGAAGCCTTCCTTGTCGGCATCCAGGATCGCTACAAGGCTGACCTCGGGCAGATCCAGGCCCTCACGCAGAAGGTTGATGCCCACCACCACATCGATGGAGCCCAGGCGCAGATCTTTGATGATCTCCATCCGTTCAAAGGTATCCACCTCGTGGTGCATATATTTGACCTTGATGCCCTGCTCGGTCAAGAAGTCGGTCAGGTCCTCGGCCATCTTCTTGGTCAGGGTGGTCACAAGAACACGCTCGTTCTTCGCCGTGCGGGCGTTGATCTCGCCCAGCAGGTCAGTCACCTGCCCCTCCACAGGCCGCACCGAAATCAGCGGGTCCAGCAGGCCGGTGGGCCGGATGACCTGCTGCGCGATCCGGGTGCTGTTCCGGCGCTCGTACTCGCCCGGCGTGGCCGAGACGAACACCATCTGGTTCAGTTTGCTTTCCACCTCCTCAAACTTGAGGGGGCGGTTGTCAAAGGCCGACGGCAGACGGAAGCCGTACTCCACCAGCGTCTTTTTGCGGGCATAGTCGCCGCCGTACATAGCGCGCACCTGCGGCAGGGTCACATGGCTCTCATCCACAAAAAGCAGAAAATCCTCCGGGAAATAATCCAGCAGAGTGGTGGGCATACTGCCCGGCGCACGGCCCGACAGCACCGCCGAGTAGTTCTCGATACCCTTGCAGATCCCCACTTCGGTCAGCATCTCGATGTCATAGTTCGTTCGCTGCTGGATGCGCTGGGCTTCAATGAGCTTGCCCTCGGCGGTAAACTTCTTCACCTGCTCGTCACACTCGGCGCGGATCTTTTCAATGGCCGCTGCCTTTTTATCGGCGCTGACGATGTAGTGGCTGGCCGGGAAGATGGCCACATGCTTCACCACGTTCTGCCGGGTGCCGGTAACGGGGTTGAACTCCGTGATGCGGTCGATCTCATCCCCGAAGAACTCCACCCGGATGGCAAGGTCGCTCATGTAGGCCAGATAGATATCCACCGTGTCGCCATGAACACGGAACTTATTGCGGATAAAATTGATGTCGTTCCGCTCATATTGCAGGGTGACCAGCTTTTTGCACAGGTCATCCCGCTCCATCTGCATCCCGGGCCGCAGGCTGATGACCATGCTGCGGTAATCGATGGGGTCGCCCAGAGAGTAGATACAGGACACCGATGCCACAATGATGACATCCCGCCGCTCCGAAAGCGCCGCCGTGGCCGAATGGCGCAGGCGGTCGATCTCATCGTTGATGGCGCTGTCCTTTTCAATGTAGGTATCGGTGCTGGGGATGTAGGCTTCGGGCTGGTAGTAATCATAGTAGGAAACAAAATACTCCACCGCATTGTCCGGGAAGAACGAGCGGAACTCGGTGCAGAGCTGGGCCGCCAGCGTCTTATTATGGGCCAGCACCAGCGTGGGGCGGTTGCACCGGGCGATCACGTTGGCCATGGTAAAGGTCTTGCCGCTGCCGGTCACACCCAGCAGGGTCTGGCAGCGGTCGCCCCGCTCAACGCCCTCTACCAGCTGCTCAATGGCCTGGGGCTGGTCACCCGTGGGGGCATAGTTGGAGACGAGATGGAACTGTTCATCGGCCATGTCTCGGTTCTCCTTTCTGTTCTCAGATAGAACTACAAATAGTTGTGCTTTTCATGTTGATTATAACACAATTATTTTATAATATCAATACGGCCTGAGCATCTCCCCGGTCTGGAAATCGTAAAACGGCAGGCGGTTGGCCTCCCGCATGGAGAAATATTCGCTCTCGGTCAGGATGATGTGATCCCGCAGATGCACCTTGACCAGCCCCAGTGCCCGGACGATATTCTCGGTGGCCATCAGATCCTCCCGCGAGGGCAGAGCCACGCCGTTGGGGTGGTTATGGCAGAGCACCACACTGTCGGTACCGCCCTTGAGGGCTGCCGCCACCACATCCTTGATCTCCAGACTCACCCGGTCGCTGGTGCCGTCCCGCAGCCAGAACAGCCCCTTGATGCGGCTGCGGCCATCCAGCGCAGCCAGCAGGGCGCGTTCCTGCACAGTCCCGGCAAACTGTGCCATCAGGTATTCGGCCAGCTGGTCGGTGGTCTTCATGCATTTTTTGCCGTTGACCGCACACTGGGTATAGTATCTGCCGATCTGCGGCAAAAGATGCAGCATCCGGGCGGTAGAGGGGCCTACCCCCTCCACCGTCAGCAGATCCTCCTCGGAGGCATCCAGCACCCCGGCAAAGTCTCCGAACCGGTCCATGAGGACATGGGCAAGGCCGTTGGTGTCCTTGCGGGTGTTGGTGATGTAAAGGACATATTCCAGCGCTTCGTGGGGTTCCAGACTTTCCAGTCCATACTGCTCTACCCGGGCGCGCATCCGCTGGCGGTGCCCCTTATGCTGGCTGCTTTCCTTCGCCATTGTCATTCTCCTTTTGCGTTATTACTCTAATAGTACCGTTTTTTCAGCAAAACACAAGGGGGCACAGGAAATATTCTGCGTTGACTTCAAAGAAAGGGTGGTTTATTATAGAGAAAACCTCTCAGGCGCTTTGCGCCAGCTCCCCTGATAGGGGAGCCAAGAAACGTGTCTTGCCTCTCCTATCAGGAGAGGTGGCATTGCGCAGCAATGACGGAGAGGTTCTGTCCAAAGAACCATTCCCAACAAAAGGAACAATTTTATGAAACAATTTACTGCCACCGCAAACGACGAAGGCGTGCGGCTTTCCCGCTTTGTCCAGAGCGTGACGCGCGATCTCCCCATCAGCCTGCTGTACAAGAGCTTCCGCAACAAGCGGGTCAAGGTCAACGGCAAAAAGGGAGCCCCCGAGGATCGGCTCAAGGCGGGCGACCTCATTGAGCTGTACATCAACGATGAATTCTTCCCGCCCGAGGGCGCAAAGCCTGCAGCCCGCAAGCCTGCCCCCAAAAAGCAGCAGAACCAGCCCAAGGTGACCGTCATCTATGAGGACGAGAACATTGCCGTGCTGTACAAGCCCACCCACCTGCTCTGCCACAGCGACCGCACCGGCGATGCCAACCTTGTGGACGCATTCACCCAGTATCTGGCCCAGAAGGGCGAGTACGATGCGGGCGGTGAGAACCGCTTCAAGCCCGGCATCTGCAACCGGCTGGACCGTGGCACCGAGGGCCTTGTCATCGCTGCCAAGAGCTACGCCGCCCTGCGGGACATGAACGAGATCATCCGCACCGACCTGCTCAAAAAGGAATACTACACCATCACCGTGGGCATCCCCCAGAGCGGGCGGTTCACGGCCTGGTGGGAGCACGACGAAAAGAACAACAAAGTCAGCATCCACGCCCACCAATCTCAGGATGAGCGCCGCAAGCAGATCATCACCGATGTGGATGTTCTGCGCACCGCCGGGCCCTTTGCCCTGTGCAGGATCGGCCTGGTCACGGGCCGCACCCACCAGATCCGCGCCCACCTCGCCTACCTGGGCAAGCCGGTGCTGGGAGATATCAAATACGGCAACCGCAAGATGAACGAGCGCACCGGCACCCGGACGCAGGCTCTCTGCGCCGTCCGCATCAGCTTCCTGGATATCCCGGAGGAGAACACCCTGCACTACCTCACCGGCAAGGTCATCAAGCTGAAGGACCCGCAGATCCTCAAGCAGTTCGACGCACTGGATAAGAGCAAAGATCCCCATGAATAATATTTTTCTGAAAACTGACCGGCTGATTTTGCGCAGATTGGAAGAATCTGATTTTCCCGATTACGCCGCCTACGCCGTAGATGATGAAATGTCCCGGATGATGGGGCGGCCCATCCTGAAAACAGAAGCGGACATCCGCATCAATTTCAATTGGCTCAAGGATATGGAACCCCGCTGTTACGGCATTATGGAAAAGTCCCGCAGTCATCTGATTGGCAACCTGAGCGTCTGCGCTGTGCCTGCACAACTCACTGGTCTGGAACAATTGCAGGGCAGGCAAGGCTGTACCCTCTCCTACTGCATCTGCCGCACCGCTCAGCGTAAGGGCTATGCCGCCGAAGCGGTCCGTGCTGTCATTGCGGAGCTGTTCAACGCTGAGCAGATGGATTTCGTCCAGTGCGGCTGCTTTGCCTTCAACATACCATCCCAGCAGCTACTGAATAAACTGGGCTTTACGGAGCTGACACGCCTGCACATCCCCATGCCGGAGGGCGAAGTCGAAACGATTGAATCAATTTTATGGAACAATTAAATCTTTCAAATTCAGGAGGTGTATTGCAATGGATTCTTTGGAAAGCAATGTTTTCATCAACGAAGATGATTTCCTGAAAAAAATCAATTGTTTTAATCTCAATTTGATTGAAGTTGATTCTTATAACGATTTAGATATTATATTATCGATGTCTGTCGATTCCTTTTTAACATTTGCTCATAAAAAGCAACTTGACATTTTTTACCAGTTTAATTATTTAGATGAGACTGACTATTTAATAACCGGTTCTACTGTCATAGATTCTATTCCTTCCGTCCTTTTTTCAAGTCACCAGATTCACTCAGATTTTCCAGCCTATTTGAATTCTCTTCTATCTCCAGATAATTCCCTTTCTGTACCTGATGATTTTCAAAAATCATTTAATTCATTTGAGCATTCTTTAGCTTCTAAAATTATTAACTACGACCACTCTTTAGATGAGATTTACTTTTCTCATCCTGAATCTGTTGTTTTGTTTGTACTGTTCGAAGGGCATATTCTTGGGTTGGAGCAAATTTTCTTTGAGTGTCCTTATCTTTCTTCAGAAGGTCAACTCGAAGAATTTTTAATTTCCCATAAAGACTTTTTAGCGAAAGTACAAAGCACCCTTGATGATGAAAGAAAAAACTTCAAGAACTCTTTATTCCATGATGCTCATTTTACGCAGTGTACCAACAAATCACTTCGAACAGAATATATTCAGCGTATATGGAATGATCCTCAACATTCCAATGTTCGCACTTTGTTTCACGATCCTCTCAATGACTATTCTCCGGATACCCCTTCCAGCAGTTTTAAGACTTTTATCGAGGCTTCTTATAGTGAATACAGAAACCTACTGCGTCGCGGACTTATAAAATCAGAATAATTAAATAGCCTAAATATTTCAGGAGGATAACGAAATGAATCTGAATCCTTATTTCAAAAGCATCATCGACCAGGACCGCGAGGCCGTGGTTATCTGCGACCTGGATCACACCATCCTCTATATGAACCCTGCCGCCGTGGTGGATTACAAAAAATACGGCGGCGCTTCCCTGCTGGGCAAAAGCCTTCTGGCCTGCCACAACCCCCATTCGGTGGAAGCCATCCGCAAGGTGGTCGAGTGGTTCGCGGCGGATGCCAGCCACAACATCGTCTATACCTATCACAACGCAAAGCACGACCGCGACGTCTACATGGTAGCCCTGCGGGACGAGGACGGTACCCTGATCGGCTACTACGAGAAGCATGATTCCCGAAAAGCTGAAACTATGAAGCAGTACGATTTGTTCTGACAAAGAAAGGCGAACTCCACACAAAAAAGACTTTGCCGCCTACCCCCCGTGCGAAGATGCTACTCTGCTATACCTCCCGCATAGACAAAACGAACGCCTGCCGGGCTTTTCTCACACGGCAGGCGTTCGTTCGTTTTTATGGGGTCGATTCGTTACTTTGCCAGCAGCTCATCAGCCAGCACATCCATCTGTGCCTCAGCGGCAGCATTTGCGGCAGAGCGGATGGTCACAACGGCATCACAGACGGTGATGTTCTTCATGCCGTCCAGCTCGGCACGCATCAGCTTTGCAGCCATGGGGGCCCAGGTGCCGTTCTCCATCAGGCCAACGGTGCGGCCCTGGAAGTTCTTGGTCTTGAGGTGTGCCAGCAGATTCTCCATCGGCGGGAAGAGGAAGCCATCGTAGGTGGCACAGGCCAGCACGATCCGGCCACAGCGGAAGGCCTCAGTGACGGCATAGGAGACATCGGTGCGGGTCAGATCCATCTCCACCACCTTGGCACCCTTGGCGCGCAGCTTCTCAGCCATGGTGTGGGCGGCGGCTTTGGTGTGGCCGTGGATGGAAGCGCTGGCCACCAGGATCTTCTCCGGCTCCTCAGCCTTGTAGCTGGACCACAGGTCATAGTAGTTCAGGTACTTGCTCAGATCGCCGGTCAGCACGGGGCCGTGCAGGGGGCAGATGGTGGCGATATCCAGCGCGGCGGCCTTTTTCAGCAGAGCCTGCACCTGCGGGCCGTACTTGCCCACGATGTTCAGGTAGTAGCGGCGGGCCTCGCTGGCCCAGTCGGCGTTTTCGTCAAACCTGGCCACTGCACCAAACCGGCCAAAGCCGTCTGCAGAGAAAAGCACCTTTTCACTGCTCTCATAGCTCACCATGACCTCAGGCCAATGCACCATGGGGGCAAGCACAAAGGTCAGGGTGTGGGTGCCCAGGCTCAGGCTCTCGCCGTCCTTCACCACCACGCGGCGCTCCTTGGCAACGGCATCCGCCCCAAAGAACTGATCCATATACAGGAAAGTTTTGGCGTTGCCCACCACCTGCATTTCCGGGTAGAGGGCGGCCAGTCTGGCGATGTTGGCACCGTGGTCAGGCTCCATGTGGCTGACCACCAGATAATCCGGCTTGCGTCCGGCCAGTGCCTCGGTCAGGTTGGCAAGCCAGGGCTCCGTGGCACGGTTGTCCACCGTATCCAGAATGGCGGTCTTTTCGTCCAGAATGACATAGGAATTGTAGCTCACGCCGGTGGGCACCGGGTACTGGCTCTCGAACAGGTCAATGGTGGTATCGTCCACACCCACGCCCAGAATGGCTTCGCTGATCTTTTTCACGCTCATAGCAGACATCCTCTCTATCCATATTGCTGTGCCGGAAAAGTGGCAGCATAATACTAATAGCGGTTCCTAGTATAGCACATTGTTAAAGATTATTCAAGCTCCTCCGGCAGTCTTGCTGCCACCGGCCGGCCGGGCTCGTTGTCCAGCTCCAGCAGGGCTGCTGCGCTGGCATCATCCAGGCTCTGGACACTGCGGAGCTTGCGGCTGATGGCCCGGCTGCGGACACCAATGAGGTTGTCCAGCTCTTCATCGGTCTGGCGCAGACGCTGCTGCATCTTGGAGAGCCCCTGCCCGAACTTGTCGAACTCCGTCTTAACGGCACCCAGCAGCTGCCAGACCTCGCCGGAGCGCTTCTGGATGGCAAGGGTCTTGAAGCCCATCTGCAGGCTGTTGAGCAGAGCCGCCATGGTGCTGGGGCCTGCAATGTTCACCTGATAATCCCGCTGCAGCACCTCCAGCAGACCGGCGTTCACCACCTCGGCGTACAATCCTTCAAAAGGCAGGAAGAGGATGCCAAAGGTCGTGGTGTAGGGCGGCTCCACATACTTTTCCCGGATATCCTTTGCCTCGCTCCGCAGCACCAGCTCCAGCGCATGGCGGGCATTCTCCACCGCCTGCGCATCGCCGGAGGCCTGGGCATCCTGCAAGTGCGCATAGGTGTCGCCGGGGAATTTGGAGTCGATGGGCAGCCAGACCGTGCCGCCGTCCGCGCCCGGCATCTTGATGGCATATTCCACCCGCTGGGTGCTGCCCGGAATGGTGGCCACATTGGTCTCGTACTGCTCCGGAGCCAGGATCTCTTCCAGAATGGCCCCCAGCTGGATCTCGCCCAGAATGCCGCGAGTCTTAACGCCCGAGAGCACCTGCTTCAGCCCGCCCACATCGGCGGCAAGGTTCTGCATCTCGCCCAGCCCCTTGTACACCTGTTCCAGCTGGTCATTCACAGCCTTGAAGCTCTCGGTCACCCGCTTCTGCAGGGCATCCTGCAGTTGCTCGTCCACAGTGTGGCGGATCTCATCCAGCTTTTTGGCGTTCTCGGCCTGCAGGGCGGTCATGTTTTCCGCAAGGGTCTTGCGCAGCTCTTCCAGCTTCTGGGTGTTGGCGGCCTCCAGACTCTGGAGCCGCTGGGTCAGGATCTGCTGCTGGCCGCTCTGACCCTGTGCCAGTGTAGTGCTCATACTCTGCACCGAGGTCTGCAGCGTCTCACTGACGCTGCGGATGGCGGTATAGTTCTGCTCCGCCATTGCCGCCTGTCTGGCCGCAAAGTCTTTTGCCTGTGCATCGAGCTGCTGCTGCATCCAGCGCTTGAGCTCCTCGTAGTCTCCCCCGTTCCGGGGCTTGTTCAGTTTCCAGAGCACCACTGCCAGCAGCAGGCAGATGATGACCAGCAGCAGGGTGTACAATCCAGCTAAAAATTCCATTGATTATAAGTCCTCGAAATCGACCAATTCTTTCCGGGTATCCAGCGCATCGCCATAAAGGCCCACGCCGTCCACCTCGCACTCGCCCGACTGGTTATCATAGGGGTCGGAACGGAACCCGTACATCGGCGGGTCAAAGGGTGCCTCAAAGGCGCGGTTTGCCACCATGCGCCCGGTGTCCAGGCTGCCGAAGTAGTGGCGGCGCAGCTCTTCCTCGCCCTGCCGTGCCATGGAGGCACCAAACGAGCAGTCGGCATACATCCAGCCCTTGGGGGCAATGTAGAACATGGCCCAGTCGTGGCAGCCCACGCCTGTGGGCGACACCGACAGACCGCTCTGCCAGCGGGCCGGAATGCCCACCAGACGGCAGAGGGTGATGAAGGTCAGGGCCATAATACCGCAGTCACCGCGCCGGTCCCGCGCGCAGCGGTCGGGCAGGCAGTCCTGCACAAAGTAGGCAGGCTGATAGTGATACCGCACGTTCAGGGTAACGTAATCATAGATGCGCTTTGCCTTCTCCGCCGGGTCGGTGATTCCTTCGGTCAGCTGTGCGGCCAGCGCCCGCAGGTAGGGTGTGAACACGATATGCGGGGCCTGCTCCTCCGTATCAAAGGTCGGCTGTTCCGGCGCGGACACAAAGTCCAGCGGGTCGGCATAGACTGCCGTTGTCTTGTAACGGTACTGCACCCCGAAGCGGCGGTTTTCGGTCAGGTCAGCCTCCCAGCAGACCGTGCGCTGGGGGGCGTTTGCATCGGCGATGCGGCCCGGCTGCTCGGTAAAGCTCTGCAGCTCGATCTCGCTCTGGGCCAGGCATTCTGCCGGGATGGGCAGCCAAGCGCGGACGTGCACGCTCTCCCGGCCCTCTGCCTTTGCCTTAGCCAGAGCGGCGGCAAAGGCCTCATCCGACATCCCCACGCTGGTCTTCAGCGTGATGCGGGCACTGGCCTGCCCTTCCCGCTCCATCTGGTCATGGATGCGGTGGCGGCGCTCCCGGGCCAGCGTAGCCGGGGCGGGCGGGTCGAGCTGACGGGCGGCAAGGTCGGCGTGGGTGGCGATCAGCGTCTCGGCAAAGCGGTCAAGGTAGTGCTTCTCCCCTTCCACAAACCGCCAGTCCACCCGGCCCTCATGCACCAGCTGGCGGAACTCCTCCACCGTGAAATCCCGCACAAGGCCCTGCATCCGGGCCACGGCCTGTGCCTCGTTCCAGCAGTACTCCTGCGGCAGGCGGCGCATGATCTCCTTCTGCACCAGCAGGGCATCCCGCAGCGCGTCCACGCCGTGGGGCACAGGGTTGGCGGGTTGCTCATACTCCGGCATTTCCAGTCCCTGACTGCGGGGGCTGTTCTGGGTCTCCGTCCAGTCCTCGGCCAGATATTCATCGATCCGTGCCATGGCTTCTTTGTAATAGCCTGCGGCCTTCAGCCGCTCCACATCATCGGGCAGACCGACGTTCAGATGCACAAATGTTTCGTTCAGATCTTTCATCCTGTTTCATCCTTTCTCTCAGGCGCACTGCTCTTCCCAGAAAGCAGTGGCTTCCACCAGCCAGTTCTCGGCATCTGTTCCGGTGCCGATGCCGCAGACGTGAGGTGCATTGTTGAACACCCGGTAAACATGCTTGACGTGATTGGCCTGCAGGGCAGCTTCCAGCTGCGGTCCCTGCCGCCAGTAGACCAGCTCCTTCAGCAGTGTGTCGTTCACGCCGTGCCAGTGGTAGGTGGCGGGGTAGTCCGGCGTGATCTCATCCGAAAGGTTCCGGGTATAGTATTTGGGGCCGTACGCGCCGATATCCTGAATGACATGGTAGATGGGCTTGATGTAGGTCATATCGTTGATAGGGTAGCCCAGCAGCAGGGCAGCGGGCTTGGGCACATTGTAATGCTTATACCCCACCGATTCCGTGCCGAACAGGCCCGTCAGGTGGCCGCCCATGGAATATCCCACAATGGCATACTGCTCCGGCTGAATGCCAAACTCCGCAGCGTGTTCCTCAATGTACTGCATGGCCCGGCCGATGTCCTCCAGCGGAGCATCATCGGAAGCATCCGTCCAGACGCGATACCGCAGAATAAAGGCGGCATAGCCCAGCTCATGCAGCTGCCAGGCCGTACAGGCCCCCTCCTCCAGCTCGGCGCTCTCATTGGCACCGCTGCCAGCCAGGATCAGCGCAAACTTGGCATTTTCGGCCTTGGCCGGGAAATAGAACAGGCCGGTGTTGTTTTTGGTGCGGTCCGCCGCCTTTTCCGCATCCGTGTAGAACGAGTGAGTGACCTGCACGCCATTGTTGTAGTTCTCAATGACCAGATTCAGCCCCTTGGCACAGCCTTCGGCCACATACTCGTTGGTGTAGCCTTCCACAGTGGTCATCTCCCACAGGGCCTGACCCGGCGGGCAGTCCTTATCCTGCGAGTAGGTGTAGAAGCCGGAGTTCTTGATGCCCGGGTTGTTGCGCACTTCCTTCATGGTGGTCTGGGCCGTGATGTTGGGCTCTCCCTTTTCCATCACGGCACCGGCGGGCAGGGCCAGCAGTGCCAACAGACACAGCACCATCGCAACGATTCGTTTTGCCTGTTTCATGTTCCGTTCCTTTCCCCCTGCACCGCCCTGATTGCATTCTCCCATACAGAGGACTATAATATGAGACTGCACAGGCGGCACCGGTTGGTTTTTTCTATTGTATCACACCCGCCGGTATTGTCAAAACAAATCTGCCCACAAAATCCATGCGTTGTGATCTCCACGTTTCCGGGGGCCGGGTATTCAGATTCCAGACACTCTGCCCGGCCTGAGGTGAACAGGTTTCCATTGTGATTTGCAGCAGATTCTGCTATACTGAAAAAAGATATTGCACACGCAATGAGGGGAAACCGGAGCATTGCGGCTCCGGTCAGGATAGGAATATGAGTGAGATCACAGTCCGGCCCATGATGCCGGAGGATTGGACTGCTGTGTCCAAAATATATCTGGAGGGCATTGCCACCGAGCACGCCACCTTCCAGACCAACTGCCCGCCCTACACCGCCTGGGACGCATCCCATACCAGGGAATGCCGCCTGGTGGTGCTGGACGATGGGGTCGTAGCCGGCTGGGCAGCCCTGCATCGGGTAGACCCCCGCTGGTGCTACCGCGGCGTGGCTGAGGTGAGCATCTATGTCGGGGAGAAATTCCGGGGCAAGGGACTGGGCTTTCACCTGCTCACAGCGCTCTGCCGTGAGGCCGAACAGGCCGGGTACTGGACGCTGCAGTCCACGGTGCTGCAGGACAACGCCCCCTCCCGGGGCCTGCACCTGAAATGCGGTTTCCGCGTGGTGGGCCGCCGGGAGCGCATTGCCCGGGACTGCCACGGCCGCTGGCTGGACACCTACCTGATGGAGCGGCGGTGTGCAGCGGACGAACCGGCGGGCTATAAAAAGCTGTAAGGCGTTTTTTGCGGAAAAGATTTACAGTTTTTTCAAAAAGCGGCCTTGAAAATCCACAAAAATATGATATACTAACGTAACGATACCAAAACGAGAGAGGAGGCGCGCGGAATGGCACCGACCAAAGAGCGTCCGGCAACCAAGACGATTGCCACAAACCGGGAAGCGCGCCACGAGTATTTCGTTCTGGAAGCGCTGGAGACCGGCGTTGAGCTGAAAGGCACCGAGGTCAAGAGCCTGCGTGCCGGCGGCGTGAACCTGAAAGACAGCTGGGTCGATATTGAGGACGGTGAGCTGCTGGTCAAGGGAATGCACATCACCCCCTACGACCACGGCAACATCTTCAATCAGGACCCCATGCGGGTGCGGCGGCTGCTGGCCCACAAGAATGAGATCCGGCGGCTTCACCAGCAGTGCAAGCTGCAGGGCTACACTCTTGTGCCGCTTTCGCTCTACTTCAAGCATGGCCGCGTCAAAATGGAGCTGGGCCTGTGCAAGGGCAAAAAGCTCTATGATAAGCGCGCAGATGCCGCCAAGCGCGATGCCAAGCGCTCCATCGACCGGGCCGTTAAATCCAACGGCGTTTACTATTGATTTCAGGCAGCATTCCTGCCCGGAAACTTCAAAGCTTACCCACACCGCAAGGTGTGTTTTATGGGGGCGTAAAGGTTTCGACGGGGGGAGCGAGGCCTGGGCAGCGGGTAGCAGTGGGGGACCTGCTCTAAACTCCTCCAAAAAATTAACTGACAACAATAATTATCAGTTGCTCGCAGCCTGAGTGCTGCGCGTTCCGCCCACTCTTGTGTCGTGTGGGGCCGGGGCGTCCTTTAGACACAGCACCTGAACGGACCTAAGCTTTGCGGACCGGCAGGAACTCATGAAGCTACCAAAGCGCTAGCCTGACGATCGGCGTGGCGCGGCGGGAATGTTGTAGATCGCCTGCACCCGGAGACACCTACGCTGAACTCTTTTCGGACATGGGTTCGACTCCCATCGCCTCCACCACACAAGAAAAATCCGAACCTCTTCCCATCGGGAAAAGGTTCGGATTTTTCATTTGCTGCATTTCTTACCGCGTCATTTTCATTTCCAGTCTCAGCAGCGCGGCTTTTTTGTCGATGCCGCCTGCATATCCGGTCAGGCTGCCGTTTGTTCCGACAACGCGGTGGCAGGGAATGATGATAGAGATCACGTTGTGTCCGACAGCCCCGCCCACAGCCTGCGCAGACATCCGGGAAAGGCCGCGCTCTGCGGCCAGCCGCTTTGCCAGTGCACCATAGGTCGTGGTCTGGCCGCAGGGGATGCGGCGCAGCAGCCCCCACACCTCCTGCTGAAAGGCAGAGCCAGCGGGATGGAGCGGCGGGGTGAAGTCCGGCTCCTGCCCGCCGAAATAAACATCCAGCCAGCGTCTGGCCTCGGAGAGCACAGCGGTCTCCTGCTCCTGATGCACCGCATCCAGGGTGCGGGCAAAGTACTTCTGCCCCTCGAACCAGAGGCCGGTCAGGCCGGTGTCATCAGCGGCCAGCAGGATGCCGCCCAGAGGAGACTCATAGTGCTGTGTATAGATCACCGTTTATCGGATCTCAATGCCCAGCTTGAACTTCAGGTTGCCCAGCACCTTCTTGACGGTGCGCTCGACCTGATCAGCGGAGATCTCCGCACTGGGGTCAGACAGGGTCAGGGAGAAGGCCATGCTCTTCTTGCCCTCGCCCAGGTTTGCGCCGCGGTAGATATCGAACAGCTTGACCTCGGTGATGAGGGAGCTTGCCTTCTTGATGGTGTCCTCGATCTCGCCGCAGGTGACCTTTTCCTCGCAGACAAGGGCCAGGTCACGCTTGACGGCAGCGTAGGGGCTCAGCGGCTTATAGCGCAGCTCACCGTCCACACAGGACATCAGAGCCTCATAGTCCAGCTCACCCAGATAGATGTTCTGGCTGTCCTTCTGGTCCTTTGCGATCTCCAGCTCGCCGTTGATCTCATTGGAGAGCTTACCGAACACGCCCAGACGCTTGCCGTTGCAGTAGACAGCGGCGCTGATGCCCGGGTGGAGCCACGGGGTGGTCTCGCGCTCATAGGTGAAGGTCAGGTCAAAGCCTGCGGCCAGCGCCTCCATTGCACCCTTGACGGTGAAGAAGTCCTCCTCGGGGCCAAAGGCACCGATGCAGAGGGTCTGACGTTCATGGGGATGCTCACTGATGGGCAGCTCCTTGGCCAGATAGACGGGAGCCATCTCGAACAGGCGGCCCTCGGCATTGCCCTTCTTGAGGTTGTCCACAATGACATTCAGCATGGACGGGGTCAGCAGGGTGCGCATGATGGACAGGTTCTCGCTGATGGGGTTCAGGATGCGGATGGCCTTGCGGGCAGCATCCTCAGCGGGGATGTGCAGCATATCCAGCTCCGCGTTGGAGTAGAAGGCCAGGGTGGAGGCCTCATAGAAGCCCTGTGCAGCCAGCAGGCGCTTGGTCTTGAGCTGCTGCTTCTGTGCGTAGTTCAGGCCGCCGTTGGTAACAGAGGCAGTGTTCAGGAAGGTGGGGTTGATGTGGTCATAGCCGTACTCACGGATAACCTCCTCCGCCAGATCGGGGAAGCTCTCCACATCCTCACGGTAGAGAGGAGCAGACACATCCCAGCTGCCATCGGCCTGCACATCCACAGTAAACTCCAGGCGCTGCAGGATATCGATCATGGTCTGCTCGGGCACAGTGATGCCCAGCACGCCGCAGATCTTGGCAGGGGTGGTCACGATGTGCTTGCGCTCCAGCGGGCGGCCATCGGTCAGGTCATACTCGAGGGTGGTGATATCGCCGCAGTCCAGCTCCTGGATCAGGTGCAGGGCACGGGCCAGGCCCAGCTCGGGAGAGTTGCGGTCCACACCCTTTTCATAGCGGGCAGAGGAATCACTGTTCTGGCCCAGAGCACGGCTGGTCTTGCGGACGCAGTCACGGGCGAAGGTGGCGCACTCGAACAGCAGGCTGGTGGTGTTCTCATCCATGCCGGAGTTGGCACCGCCCATGATGCCGGCCAGAGCCACAGGCTTCTCGGCATCGCAGATGACCAGATTGTTGGGGTTCAGGGTGAACTCCTTTTCATCGAGGGTCACGATCTTCTCACCCTCGTGGGCACGGCGCACATCAATGGTGCGGCCGGCGACCTTGTTCAGGTCAAAGGCGTGCATGGGCTGGCCCATTTCCAGCAGGGTGTGGTTGGTGATATCCACCACATTGCTGATGGAGCGCAGGCCGCACAGGGCCAGATGGCGCTTCATCCAGCGGGGAGATTCGCCCATGCGGATGTTGCGGACGTAGTGCGCCATATAGCGGGGGCACAGGTCAGGGGCCTCCACCTGGACGGTGATGGGAGCATCCGGCTCACAGACAGCCTTGTAATCCATGGCGGGCATATGCAGGGGCTTGCCCAGAATGGCAGCGACCTCGCGGGCAATGCCCAGCACAGACTGGCAGTCGGGGCGGTTTGCGGTGATGGAGATATCGAAGATATAGTCATCCAGACCGACAACGGGTGCGATGTCGGTGCCGGGAACGGAATCCTCGGGCAGGATGAGCAGGCCATAGACCTCAGAGCCCGGGAACAGGTCGTCGTTCAGGCCCAGCTCCTCGCCGGAGCAGAGCATACCGTTGGACTCCACGCCCTGCATCTTGCGGGCCTTGATCTTGATGCCGCCGGGCAGGGTGGAGCCATCCAGAGCGGCTGGCACGCAGTCGCCCAGCTTCATGTTGGCGGCACCGGTGCTGATGCGGATATCGTGGCCGTAGTCACCGCAGTCCACCACACACTTGGTCAGGTGGGTGCCTTCCTGCTTTTCCATCTCCACGATCTTGCCAACGACCACCTTGCTGATGCCTGCATCCAGCGGGATCAGCTCTTCCACCTCAAAGCCGCAGGAGAACAGCTTCTCCTCCAGCTCCTGAGCGGTAACGTCGATATCAACGAATTCTTTTAACCAACTGAAAGGTACTTTCATTGTCTGTTCTCTCCCCTCTTATTCATGGAACTGCTTGAGGAACTGCAGGTTGTTCTCGAACATCAGGCCGATGTTGTTGATGCCGTACTTCAGCATGGCGATGCGCTCGATGCCAATGCCGAAGGCGAAACCGGAATACTCATCCGGGTCAATGTTGCAGTTCTCCAGCACCTTGCGGTTGACAACACCGCCGCCCAGAACTTCGATCCAGCCGGTGTGCTTGCACAGGGGGCAGCCCTTGCCGCCGCACTCAAAGCAGCTGACATCGACCTCCACACTGGGCTCGGTGAAGGGGAAGTAAGAGGGACGCAGGCGGGTGCGGGTGTCCTTGCCGAACAGCTTCTGCACAAAGGTGTTCAGCGCGCCCTGCAGGTCGCCCAGGGTGATGCCCTTATCCACGACCAGACCTTCCATCTGGTGGAACATGGGGCTGTGGGTGGCATCGGAATCGGAACGGAACACACGGCCGGGGATCAGCACCTTGATGGGCGGCTTCTGGCTGTCCATGGTGCGGATCTGGCCGCCGGAGGTCTGGGTGCGGAGCAGGAACTCGTCGGACAGGTAGAAGGTATCCTGCATGTCGCGGGCAGGGTGATCCTTGGGCACGTTCAGGCGGGTGAAGTTGTGGTCGTCGTCCTCGATCTCAGGTGCGTCGGCCACGGCAAAGCCCATGCCGGAGAACACGTCGATGATCTGGTTGGTGACCAGCGTCAGGGGGTGCAGACCACCCACCGTGCGGGTCTTGGCGGGCAGGGTGATGTCCACAGTCTCAGCGGCGTTGCGGGCGGCCAGCTCGGCCTCCTTCACCTTGGCAGCGGCGGCATCGTAGTCTGCCTGCACCTTCTGCTTGAGCTCATTGATGATCTTGCCCATGGCGGGGCGCTCTTCGGGCGCGACAGAGCGCAGATTCTTCATCAGCGCGGGGATCTTGCCGTTTTTGCTCAGATATTCCTGCCAGAACGAGGCCAGCGTCTCCTTGGAAGAGACCTGACCGAGGCTCTCTGCGGCCTGTTTGGCCAGCTCGTCGATCATTGCTTGCATGGAAATTCTCTCCTTCTCAGTTCGTGTTTTCAAAGCGGGGCAGCAAAAAAGGCCCCGTCCCCTGCCGGGCCATTTCTGGCCGGACAAAAGGGACGAAGCCTTTGCAAATCCAATGCTCCGCGGTACCACCCGGTTTCCGCCCTGCACAAAGAAGGGCGGCTCTCAAACGCCGTAACGGGGCGCGCCGTCCTGCCCTAATAGAAGCCGTTCGGGCAGGCCGCTCAGGAGCGAACTTCGGCACACACCCACGCGGAAGCCCTTTCAGCCGGTGAAGCTTCTCTCTTTGCTGTGGAACTGCGTGCGTACTCTCTCCGTCGCTGCGTTTTCAAGATATTCAGGTTTCATAACCGGATATCATCTTACCACACTTTGGGCCTGTTTGCAAGCCGGGGCGGCACTTTTTCCCTGAATTTTACGGTTTTGCTTGTGTTTTGGCCGAAAGTATGGTATTGTAGGCGTAACGTTTTACTGAAAGGAGGGTACACCCAGATGGGTTGGAATGGCTGCATCTTTTTCAAAAAAGGTCAGATTTAATACGTTCCGGCTCGAAGTGTACCCTTTTATTGGAAACAAAACCTCTCAGTCTGCGCTTTGGCGCAGCCAGCTCCTCTAGTAGGGAAGCTAAATCGAGGAAACCTTTCAGCAAGACGTGGAGCATGATTTTCAGCGCTGCGCAGCTTTGCTGTGGGGCGCTTTTGTTTTGCCTGAACCCCTCAGACTCGCTTCGCTCGTCAGCTCCCCTAGTAGGGGAGCCTCTGGCGAAACCGGAAATTCTGCACGGATTGCCAAGGCCTCCACTATTAGGGGAGGTGGCAATGCGTCAGCATTGACGGAGGGGTTTGGTCAAAGCAAACTTTCGTTTGCAAGGGTACACTTTCTATTTTGAAATTTCACAACGACAAATAGAAAGGGTGTTCCCCATGAATCATAAACGTAAACTCAATTTGAAAAAGCAGCTTGCCTGCATTTACACTGCCGATTTCTTCTCCGGCCTGCGCATCACGGATGCGGTATGGGTGGCGCTGCTGGCGGCCCGGGGCTTCTCCCTGTGGGAGATCGGCCTGGCCGAAAGCGTGTTCCATGTTGTCAGCCTGCTGTGTGAGGTGCCCAGCGGCATGGCGGCAGACCTGCTGGGCCGGAAAAAGACCCTCGTGTCCGGCGGCGTGTGCATGGTCCTGCAAAGCCTGCTGATGGCCTTTGCGTCAGACCTGTTCACCATCTGCTTTGCCATGGGGCTGAACGCGCTGGCCATGACCATGTTCTCCGGCACCTCCACGGCGCTGCTCTACGACAGCCTGAAGCAGGAGGGCTGCGAAGAAGAATACATTCAGGTCTCCGCCAACGGCTCCCAGATCTCCATGCTGGCCAACGCCATAGGCTCCATGGCCAGCATCCTGAACCAGTTTCTCGGCTACGCGGGCTTTTATCTGCTGAACGCCGCCTTTGAGGGTGCTTCCGCCTTTGCCAATATGCTGCTTGCGGAGCCCATTGTCACTGAATCACAGGCCAGCCGGGAAAAGCACGCGCTGCGCGCTCTGCCCGAACAGTTCCGCCAGCTGGTGCGGGACAGCCTGCATGTCCTGCACACCTGCCCAATGGCGGTGAAGCTTATCGCATCCAGCGCCCTCATCAGCGTGCCCAGCTACCTGACCAAGATGTTTCTGCAGCAGCGGCTCGTTGAGCTGGGCTGGCCCACGGAGCTGCTCTTCCTTCCCCTGCTGCTGGGCGGTCTGGCCTGCGTGGCGGGCACCGAGATCGGCCGCCGGGTGAGATGCCGCTCCATGCGGCGGCTCTACACGGCCTGTGCCCTGCTCTGCGGTGTGGGCACTCTGCTGGTGGGTACTGCGCCCGCCTGGGGCGGCATCCTGGGCATGATGCTGGTGCAGGGTGTGTTGGAGGTCTATCTGCTCCACGAGAGCCAGAAGCTGAACGATGCCATCCCCAGTGACCAGCGGGCCACCCTCATTAGCGTGGACGGCATGGCCTACAGCCTGCTGATGATCCCCGCAAGTCCTCTGGTGGGTGCTGTCGGCGATGCCTTCGGGCAGGCCGGTGCGGGCCTTGCCCTGCTGGGCGGGGTCATCGTGCTGAGCGGCGTGGCTCTCTTGGGGAAAAAGCCGCAGGAATTTTGATACAGCAAAAAGCGGATGCGTTCCGGTGGGAGCGCATCCGCTTTGTTATTTTACTCAGAACCGCCGCCAGGTGTCCGGCATAAAGAATACCAGCATGGGGAAGATCTCCAGACGGCCCGCCAGCATGTCAAAGATCATAACCAGCTTGGCGGGGTTGGAGTAGCTGCCAAAGTTCATCATGGGGCCCACCTGGGCAAGGCCCGGGCCGATGTTGTTCAACGTGGCGGCAATGGCGGTGAAGTTGGTCACCATGTCAAAGCCATCCAGACTGATGAGGAAGAAGGATGCCGCAAAGATGAAGATGTAGGCGGCCACATAGACATTGGTGGCGCGGATGGTCTCATGGTTGACCACCTTGCCGTCCATCCGGACCGGGGCCACTACCTGCGGGTGAAGGGCCTGCTTGAGCTCCTTGCCCACAGTCTTGCCCATCAGCAGGAGGCGGCTGACCTTCATGCCGCCGCCGGTGCTGCCTGCGCAGGCACCCACAAACATCAGCATGACAAGGATCTCCTTGGAGAGGGTGGGCCACAGGTCAAAATCACAGCTGGAAAAACCTGTGGTGGTAATGATGGAGCCCACCTGGAAGGCGGCGTGGCGCAGGGCCTCGCCCAAGCCGTTGTACATGCTGTAAATGTTGGCCGTGATGATGACCACAGCCACACCAATGATCACAAAGTAGGCGCGCACCTCCTCGCTGGCGGCAGCGCGGCGGAAGCGGCGCATCAGCAGCAGGAAATAGGCGTTGAAGTTCACGCCAAACAGGATCATAAAGATGGTCACGACCCACTGGATGTAGGGCGACATGCTGGCAAAGCTGTCATTGCGGAAGCCGAAGCCGCCGGTGCCCGCCGTGCCAAAGGAGGTCAGCAGAGACTCAAACACCGGCATCCCGCCGAACAACAGGAACACAAACTCGATGACAGTCAGGCCAAAATAAATGCCATAGAGGATCTTTGCCGTGGACTGCACCTTCGGCACCAGCTTATCCACCTGCGGACCGGGGCTTTCGGCTTTCATCAGGTTGACATGGGAGCCGCCGGTCAGAGGCAGCAGGGAGAGCAGGAACACCAGAACGCCCATGCCGCCGATCCAGTGGGTGAAGCTGCGCCAGAACAGGATGCCCCTGGGCAGGTCCTCCACAGCGGGCAGGATGCTGGCACCGGTGGTGGTAAAGCCGGAAACGGTCTCAAACATGGCATCCACCGGGTTGGGGATGCTGCCCGTGAGCACAAAGGGCACCGCGCCCACCACACTGATGAGCAGCCAGCAGAGCGCCGTGGTGGCAAAGCCCTCCCGCATATAGAAGATCTGGCTCTTGGGCTTGATGCGGTGGAGCAGAGCGCCCGCCACCGCAGAAAGCGCTGCCGTGAGCAGGAACACGCCCAGCACCATCCATTCACCGTAGATCAGGCTGGCCATGGCAGGCAGCAGGAGCAGCGCAGCTTCGCAATAGAGGATGTAGCTCAGCAGCCGCAGAACGATCGCATAATTCATGCCGCGCCTCCGTTAATCTTCCACGATGTCCCGCAGGTCATGCAGGCCGTGCTCCAGCGTGACCACGATGACGTTATCGCCCACCTGGATCTCATCGCCGCCGCGCGGGATCTTGATCTCGTTGCCGCGGGTGATGCAGCAGAGCAGCAGGTTCTTTTTCAGATGGAGCTGGCTCAGGGGCACACCGGTGGCGCGGCTCTTCTCATGGACCGTAAATTCCAGCGCCTCCACGCGGTCGTCCAGAATGCGGTACAGGGTCTTGATGTTGCTGCCTGCCTCGTTCTGCAAAGCGCGCACATACTGCACGATGTAATCGCAGGTCATGTACTTGGGGTAGACGATGCTGCCCAGATCAAGCCCGGCCAGGATATCGTCAAATTCCAGGCGGTTGATCTTGGTGACCAGCTTACCATTGGAATGCTTCTTGGCAAACAGGGTCAGCAGGACATTTTCCTCGTCGATGTTGGTCAGAGCCACAAAGGCCTCGGTGGAGGTCAGGCCCTCGGAGAGCAGGAACTCGCGGTTGGAGCCGTCCTCACACAGGATCTGTGCCTCGGGCAGGGCCTGGGCCAGCACATCGCAGCGGGCAGGGTCCCGCTCCACGATCCGCACCCGGACATGGTTTTCCAGCAGCTCCTGGCTCAGGTAGAAGGCAATGGCACCGCCGCCCACGATGAGGGCATTGCGCACCGGGCGCACGGCCAGATGGATGCGCTGGAAGAACTCGTGGGCCTTTTCCTGCGTTGCAAGAAAGGTGACCTGATCGCCGGTCTGGAGCACAAAGTTACCGTTGGGGATGATGACCCCGCCGTCGCGCTCCACGGCACAGACCAGGATATCGCTCTTAAGCCGGGTGGGGATCTCCCGGATGGCCACGCCGTCCAGTGCCTGTGCCTCGGTCAGAGTAAACTTGATCAGCCGCACCCGGCCTTCCGCAAAGGTATCGATCTTGCTGGCACCGGGGAAGCGCAGCAGGTGGGAGATCTCCCGCGCCGCCGCCATCTCCGGGTTGATGATGGCCGAAATGCCGATCTGCTTTTTGATGAAGTCCAGCTCATGGCTGTAGGAGGGGTTGCGCACACGGGCAATGGCGTGGCAGTGGCCCGCCTTTTTGGCAAACATGCAGCAAAGCAGGTTCAGCTCGTCCGAGCCGGTGACCGCAATGAACACGTCCGCCTCCTCGATCCCCGCCTCGGACAGCGTTGTGATGGAGGAGCCGTTGCCGGTAATGCCCATCACGTCATAGGATTCGCTGATATGCTCCACACGGGCCTTGTTGGTATCGATGATCGTGACATTGTGGCCTTCCTCGCTGAGCTGACGTGCCAGCGCTGTGCCGACTTTGCCGCAGCCCACCAGAATGATCTTCATAGAAAATGTCCTTTCCGTTCCTCCCTCCTTGCGGGAAGGATGCTTTCTCAGTAGCGCTCCACGCCGTCCTTGGTGACCAGGGCGTAGACCAGCGGGGCCTCCTCGGGCTTTTCCGCACCATAGACCAGACCGCTGCGGTACTCCGCAGCAGCGGCTTCAAACTTATCTGCCGCACCGTAGAAGGTGGCCAGGCTTTCGCCCTTGTGCACATAGTCGCCGCGCTTTTTGTGCAGGGTGATGCCGGCCGCAAAGTCCAGCGGGTCTCCCTTCTTCTGGCGGCCAGCGCCCAGCAGCACACTGGCAGAGCCGATCTTCTCGGCATCATTGGCCACGATGTAGCCATCCTGCTCGGCCAGCAGCTCAAAGCTGGCTGCAGGCTGTTCAAACAGGCTGTAATCGTCCAGCACACGGGTGTCGCCGCCCTGGGCCGCAAACATCTCCTTGCACTTGGCAAAGGCAGAGCCGTCCGCGATCACAGCCTGTGCCATGGCACGGCACTCCGCCGGGGTACCCTTGCCTGCCAGCACCAGCATATTGGCAGCCAGCTGCAGGCAGACCTCGGTCAGGTCGGCAGGGCCCTTGCCCTTGAGCACGTCCATGCTCTCCATGACCTCAAGGCTGTTGCCGATGTTACGGCCCAGCGGGGTGTCCATATCGGTGATCATGGCGGCCACCCGGCGGCCATGGTGGGTGCCGATGGCAACCATCAGTTCAGCCAGCTCAATGCTCTGGTCCACGGTCTTCATAAAGGCACCGGTGCCGGTGGTCACATCCAGCAGGATGGCATCAGAGCCGGAGGCCAGCTTCTTGGACATGATGGAAGAGGCGATCAGCGGGATGCAGCTGACCGTGGCGGTCACATCCCGCAGAGCGTACATCTTCTTATCCGCCACGGCAATGCCCTCGCTCTGGCCAATGACCGACAGCCCGATCTTGTTCACCTGGGCAAAGAACTCCTCCTGCGAAAGGGCAGTTCTGGTGCCGGGCACGCTCTCCATTTTATCAATGGTGCCGCCGGTATGGCCCAGACCGCGGCCGCTCATCTTGGCAATCTTTACACCGCAGGCTGCCACCACAGGGGCGATCACAAGGGTGGTCTTATCGCCCACGCCGCCGGTGGAGTGCTTATCCACCTTGATGCCGGGGATGGGGGAAAGATCGACCATCACGCCGCTGTGGGCCATCACGTCCGTCAGCTCGGCTGTTTCTTCGTTGGTCATGCCGCGCAGGTAGACCGCCATCATCCAGGCAGCCATCTGGTAATCGGCCACTTCCCCACTGACAAAGCCGTTGACAATGGCTTCCAGCTCTTCCCGGGTGTGGGTACCGCCATCGCGCTTTTTCGCGATCAGATCATAAATACGCATCGCAATTCTCCTGTCTGACAGTATGACTTTCAATAAATTCCATTATAACAGACTTTTTGACAAAGGCAATCCACATTCCATCTCCTTTGTCGGGTTTTGAACACCAAGGGCGCAGCTGCCCGGAAAAGCAGCTGCGCCCTTGGAACAAACCTCGCTCAGCGGGAACCCTTGTCGTAAGGGATACCCTCAGCCTTGGGGGCCATGCTGTTTTTGGAGGTAAAGGCCAGAATGATCATGGATGCGATGAACGGCATCATGTTATAGATGTTGCTGGACCAGTGGAGCTGCGCCAGGAAGGTGGAGTCCGCAATGTTTGCCAGGCTCTTGAACACGGCAAAGAACATGGCGGCGGCACAGATGTTGAAAGGCTTCCACTGACCAAAGATCATAACAGCCAGTGCAAGGAAGCCTGCACCGGCCACGCCGACCTCAAAGTTCCAGGTCTGCACCGGGGGCACGATATAGGCCAGACCGCCGATAGCGCCCAGCGCACCGGAAAGCAGCACACCCGCATAGCGCATCTTGTAGACGTTGATGCCCACAGAGTCCGCTGCCTGCGGATGCTCGCCGCAGGCGCGCAGGCGCAGGCCGAAGCGGGTCTTGTACAGCACCACATAGCTGATAATGAGCAGCACGATGCCCAGCGGGACAAAGATGCTCAGCTCCAGGCCGCCGATGCTGAACAGGAACGGCTTGTTGGAATAGTTCAGCTTGGCGCTGCCGCTGTCGCTGAAATACTTTGCAATGACCACGGCTATGGCGGTGGCCAGCAGGTTCAGGGCTGTGCCGCCGATGGTCTGGTCCGCTTTCAGGTTGATGGAGGCAAAGGCCAGCAACAGGCTGTACACCATGCCGGCCAGCGCAGCCACCAGGACCGAGATCAGCACCACCAGGAACGGCGACATGTCGGCCGGAAGCAAGGTCAGGGTCAGAACACCCGCCACACCGCCGATGACCATGATGCCTTCCAGCGCGATGTTGATGATGCCGGAGTGCTCACTGAACATACCGCCCAGTGCCACCAGCATCAGGACGATGCCATACAGCAGGGTATATTTGATCAAAAGCAGCATCTTACTTGCCCTCCTTCTTCGCGTTGGCCTTTTCCGCCGGGGCAGGCTCTGCGTTCACATTGGTCTTGTCCGCATTCTTGAACAGCAGCTTCTGGATCTTGCCGCGGAACAACATGGAGAATGCACACAGGTAGATGATGATGCCGCTGATCAGGTCGGCGATCTCCGTGGGATAATACTTGGTGGAAAGGAAGGTGCCGCCCACCGAGATGTGGGAGATGAACAGGGCCGAGAAGATGGTGCCAATGGGGTTGGAGCTTGCCAGCAGGGCAACGGAGATGCCGTTGAAGCCCATGGCGGGCAGGCTGGTGGAGTTCAGGGGGTTCCACTGGCCCACGTTGGACAGATAGAACAGGCCCGCGCCAAAGCCTGCCAGCGCACCGGCAATGGCCATGGAGAGGATGATGTTCTTCTTTTCGTTGATACCGGCGTAGCGGGCAGCACTCTTATTCAGGCCGACCGCCTTCAGCTCATAGCCAAAGGTGGTCTTGTTCAGCACCACCCAGATCAGGATGGCAACCACAGCGGCCAGGAAGATGGCGATGGTGGTGCTGTTGGTCTGGAACAGCTTGTTCAGGCCGAAGTCCGGGATAACGGACTGGGCGAAATCCGCGTTCTTGCCCAGGTTCAGGGTGCGGGTGTTGCGCACATCGTACATGGGGCCGGTGCCGTTCTGGTAGACCAGCTCATTGACGAGGTACAGACCGATCCAGTTGAACATGATGGAGGTAATGACCTCGTTGATGTTGAAGTAGGCCTTGAAGAAACCGGGGATGGCACCCCACAGACCGCCCAGAATAGCCGCAGCCAGCAGGCAGACGAACCAGGGCAGTTTGAGCATGATGGCGCAGTAGAGGGCACCGTAAGCGCCCAGCGTGTACTGACCGGCGGCACCGATGTTGAACAGGCCGGTCTTGAAGGCAAAGCCCACGGAAAGGCCGGTCATGATCAGGGGCGCGGCGTTGGCCAGCTCCTTGCCGACACCATAGGGGGCATCATGGAAGCCGCCCTTGAGGATGCGGACAAAGCCGTCTGCCCATGCGTGGGCCGGGTTGATGGCCAGCAGCACGAGGAAACCCACAAACAGACCGATCAGGATACACAGCAGGGCAGCCATCACGCTGGTGACAGAACCCTGCAGCCCGTTGTGGGAAAGTTTTTTGTTTTTCATTTCTGCTTACTCCTTTCCCTGCTTGCGGGCACCGGCCATGTACAGGCCCAGCTCCTGGACCGTGGTGGTCTTGGGGTCAAACTCGCCCACGATCTCACCCTCGTACATCACAAGGATCCGGTCAGAGAGGTTCATCACCTCGTCCAGCTCCAGGCTGACCAGCAGCACAGCCTTGCCCCTGTCGCGCTCATCCACGATCTGCTTGTGGATATACTCAATGGCACCGACATCCAGGCCGCGGGTGGGCTGCACTGCCACCAGCAACTTGGGGTCTTTGTCGATCTCACGGGCAATGATCGCCTTCTGCTGGTTGCCGCCGGACATGCTGCGCACGATGGTGGCGCTGCCCTGGCCGCTGCGCACGTCATACTGGGCGATCAGCTTATCAGAGTACTCCCGCACCTTTTCACTGCGGATAAAGCCGTTGTGCTGGAACTCGGGCTGCCAGTAGCGCTGGAGCACCATATTGTTCTCCAGGCTGTAATCCAGCACCAGACCATGCTTGTGGCGGTCCTCAGGGATATGGCTCATGCCGTCCTTGGAGCGCTGGCGGATGCTCTCGTTGGTGATCTCCTTGCCGTCCAGCAGCACCTTGCCGCTGTTGAACTTTTCCAGACCAGTCAGGCCGTAGACAAACTCGGTCTGGCCGTTGCCCTCGATGCCCGCCAGACAGACGATCTCACCGCCACGCACCTGGAAGGAGACGTTCTTGACGGCATCCTTCTTGTGCTGGGCGTTGTGCATGGTAACGTTCTGCACGTCCAGCACCACCTCGCCGGGGGCGGCGGGCTTTTTGTCCACCTGCAGCTGAACATCGCGGCCGACCATCATGCGGGAAAGCTCTTCCTTGGTGGTGTCCTTGATGTCCACAGTGCCCATATACTTGCCTTTGCGCAGAACCGTGCAGCGGTCTGCCACTGCCATGATCTCGTTGAGCTTGTGGGTGATGAAGAGGATGGATTTGCCTTCCTTCTTGAACCCGCGCATGATCTCCATCAGCTCGTCGATCTCCTGCGGGGTCAGAACAGCGGTGGGCTCATCAAAGATCAGGATCTCGTTGTCGCGGTAGAGCATCTTCAGGATCTCAACACGCTGCTGCATACCAACAGAGATATCGCTGATGAGTGCATCGGGGTCCACACGCAGGCCGTACTTCTCGCTCAGGGCCATGACCTTCTTGCGGGCCTCAGCCTTCTGCAAAAAGCCCAGCTTATTGGGCTCCACGCCCAGAATGATGTTATCCAGCACACTGAAGCATTCCACCAGCTTGAAGTGCTGGTGCACCATGCCGATGCCCAGCGCGTTTGCATCGTTGGGGTTGCGGACAGCGACCTCCTTGCCGTTCTTGAGGATCTTACCGGCTTCCGGCTGGTACAAGCCGAACAGCACGCTCATCAGCGTACTTTTGCCAGCGCCGTTTTCGCCCAGCAGGGCATGTACCTCGCCCTTGCGCAGCTGCAGGGTGATATCATCGTTTGCCTTGATTCCAGGGAACTCCTTGGTAATGTGGAGCATCTCGATCACAAAATCCTCTGCCAATCTGCTCACTCTCCTTTCGTGTCAAATCGACACCTATACTATTCTGTGTACCATTATACCGTATTTTTGCGGTTTTGCACACTTCTTTTTGATTTTTTGGCGGGATGTACTCTTATAAGTATTACTTTTGTGCAAGCTGCACGATTTTTCGCGCGACAAAAACGACCCTCTCCGTCAAAGCCTGGCGGCAATGACGGAGAGGGTCGTTCCCTGCAGCCCTTGCGGACTGTTCAAATTTTACTGGATGTAGGTGACGTTGGTGAACTCGCTGACGGTGGGCTTGGTAGCGTCGTCAGAGCTGTTGTCAACAACGATCTCGCCGGAAGCGATCTTCTGCTTCAGCTCCTCGTACTCCTCAACCGTGAAGGTCTCGAAGTTCCAGCTGTCCTCATCGGTGGGCAGGCCGATGTAATCGCCGTCCTCCAGACCAAAGTTGCCGTTGGTTGCTGCGATGGTGCTCCACTCGCCTGCCTCGATGTCGGACAGAGAAGTAGAAACAGCCTCAGACAGGCCCTTCATAGCGGAGGTGATGAACGGGTTGTAAGCATAGGTGCCATCAGCAACGCCGTTTGCGCCGATGTAGTTCTGGTCAACGTCAACGCCGATGACGTAGCCGTTGTTCTTCAGAGCAGCCTCAACAGCGGAGGTATAGATGCCGCCGCCGCAGGCGAAGACGACCTGAGTGCCGTTGGAGTACCAGCCCTCCATACGGGAGGTGATGTTGGCATCGCCGTAGAACTGGCCGCCGTAGAAGTAGTTGATGTCGATGTTCTGGCCCAGCTCCTGAGCAGCAGCATCAGCGCCCTGCACAAAGCCGTAGCCGTAACGGATGACAGCGGGAACAGCCATGCCGCCCAGGAAGCCCAGCTTGGTCTTGCCGTCCTTGGCAATGGCGTAACCTGCCAGATAGCCTGCCTGCTCCTCCTTGAAGGTGATGCAGTAGCAGTTGGAGGGGATCTCATCGGTGCCGATATCGAACTGGGTCACGTCGATAGCGATGAACTTGACATTGGGGTACTGCTCAGCAGCCCATGCCAGAGAAGCACCGTACAGGTAGCCCACGCAGACCACCACGTCAGCACCTTCGTTGACAGCCAGACGGATCATGGTCTCACGGTCCTCATCGGAAGCGTCAGCCTCGGGGATGTAGTACTGGCAGTCTTTGCCCATGTAGCTGGAAACAGCGCTCCAGCAAGCCTGGTTGAAGCTCTCGTCATCGATCGTGCCGGTATCGCAGGTCAGAGCGACCTTTGTGATCTTGCTGGCAGCCTCGGAGCCAGCCTCAGAAGCTGCAGAGGAAGCAGTGGAAGAAGCGGTGCTGGTGGAAGAGGAAGAACCACCGCAGGCGGTCAGAGCAGCGGCAGCAGCTGCAGCGCCAGCCACAGCCAGGAAGTTACGACGAGAAATCATCATAAGAAAACTCTCCTTTTTATACATTAAAAATTGCGCTTTAAAAAGGGAATGCGCACACTTGCACATTTACTGACCCAAGTATAGCCGGGTCATGTGAGGAAAGCAAGGCATTTCCGATTACAAAATCTTTACAGATTTTTTGTAAAATTCGCGTAAAAGTCGTACTGCTTCGCCAATTTTGGCAAAATCTCCGCTTCCCGCCTCACTCTTCCACGGCTTTGTTGCCCGCCACGTTGGAGGGGCCAAAGCCGAAGGGCAGCAGCTCGTCCATGCTGCGCTCGATGAAATCATCGGGGGTCTTTGCCATGATGACATTCAGCTCCGGTCCGCCGAACTCAAACAGTGCCTGACGGCAGACCCCGCAGGGTGAGGTGATCTGCTTGTTCACCTCGCCGCGGCGGGAGCCCACCACGGCAATATCGGTGAAGCGGGTCACGCCCTCGCTCACCGCCTTGAACAAGGCCGTGCGCTCGGCACAGCTGGTGGGGGTGAAAGCGGCGTTTTCCACATTGCAGCCGGTGAAGATGCGGCCATCTTCGGCCCGCAGGGCAGCACCCACCATAAAGTCGGAGTAAGGCACATAGGCCTGCTCCCGGGCTTCCAGTGCCATCCGGATCAGGGCTTTCTTTTCGTCTAAAGTCAGATTGGTCATAGGGGCCTCCTTTTCATTCTAAAGTATAAACAAACGTTTCTGCGTCCTGATACCACGGAAGGGCAATTTCATAGGCTGGGTAATAAGGTACAAGGCAGATATCCTGATTTGGTTGAAAGTCGTCCATCTTTCATCCCCTCTTTTGCACTTCAATTATACGGCGTGTTCTCAAATTCTTCAAGAGATTTCTCGTTATCCATTTATTATGTAACGAAAGTTCTTGCATTTTTCATTACAGACGCATATAATAGAATCAAGAAGGAGGTGTATTAGAATGGCAAATGCAGTCAATGTGAACTTCCGGATGGACCCAGACCTGAAACGCAGCATGGAAGAGGTTTGCGCCGAGATGGGACTTTCTATGACAACGGCATTCACGATTTTCGCCAAAAAAGTTTCCCGGGAGCACCGCATTCCCTTTGAGGTTTCCGCCGACCCGTTCTACTCGGAAAGCAACATCAATCATCTCCGCCAGATCGTCCACGACATCGATACCGGAAAAGCCAAACTCACTGAGCACGATTTGATCGAGGTAGATTAAATGAGATTGCTTTGGGAAGAGGAAGCATGGGAGGACTACTGCCTTTGGCAGACGCGAGACAAAAAGCTGCTGAAGCGTATCAACACACTTCTGAAAGACATCCAGCGGAACACCTACGAGGGCATTGGAAAACCCGAGCCCTTAAAAGGTGATTTGAGTGGATGGTGGAGCCGCCGCATCGACGATACGCACCGCATTGTTTATAAAGAGCAGGACGGCAATATCATTATCGCATCCTGTTTCGGTCATTATAGTGACACTTAAAACATAAAAGGGTTGTTGTCGTGTGACAACAACCCTTTTTGTGAATGCAAATCAGTACTCCGCGCCCAGTGCGACCTTCATCATGTTGGTGAAGCTGGTCTGACGCTGCTCGGCGGTGGTGATCTCCGGGGAGACGAAGCTGTCGGAGATGGTCAGCAGGCAGGCGGCATTCTTGCCCAGAACCTGAGCGTTGGCGAAGAGGGCAAAGCTCTCCATCTCCACACACAGGCAGCCGCGCTCATCCCGCAACTTTTCCCAGTAGGTGGGCTTTTCATCGGAGGGCTGGCGATAGAACACATCAGAGGAATGGATGTTGCCCTCGATCAGGGGGATGCCCTGCTTTGCGGCGGAAGCGCGCAGCTTGTCGTTCAGGGTCTGGCTGGGCAGGGTGAGGTCCCCCTCAAAACCGCTCTGGACCCGGGCATAATTGCTCTCGCTCACGGCACCGGCGGCCAGCACCACATCAAACAGCTTGGCCTTGTCGGTGTAGCTGCCGGCAGAGCCGATGCGGATGATGTTGTCCACATCGTAGAACTTGTACAGCTCGTAGGAGTAGATGCCGATGGAGGGCATTCCCATGCCGCTGCCCATCACACTGATGGGGCGGCCCTCATAGGTTCCGGTAAAGCCCAGCATTCCACGGACACCGGTGACCTGGCGGACATCCTTGAGGAAGGTATCCGCAATGAACTTTGCCCGCAGCGGATCGCCGGGCATCAGGACGGTCTTTGCGAAATCGCCTTTTTCAGCGCTGATGTGGGGTGTTGCCATAATCATTCTCCTTTTTGTTTGTAAAATAAACCTCTCCGGCGCTTCACGCCAGCATACGAGTTGCGGCTCCCAGCGTCCACTTCGTGCAAAGTATTGCACTCGTGTCCTGCTGGCCGCTGCCCCAACAACGCCTCCCTTCATCCGCCACTGGCGGCGGTCGTCGTTGTTGCCTGATAGGGGAGCCAGGTTTATGCTTCCGCTCTCTTGCCTCTCCTATTAGGAAAGGTGGCAATGCGAAGCATTGACGGAGAGGTTCTGTTCTGATTTATCGCTTTCCGGAGAACACGCTCTGCGGTGCGATGTACGAGCCGTTGCGGCGGATCTCGAAGTGGCAGTGGTTGCCGGAAGAGCGGCCCGTGCTGCCCACATAGCCGATGAGCTGGCCCTGCCGCACGGTCTGGCCCGCACTGACCGCCAGAGACAGGCAGTGGGCATAGACCGTGGTATAGCCGCCGGAGTGGCTGATGATCACAGAATAACCATAGCCCGTACCGGCACCGGCCTTGTTATAACCCGCCTTGGTCACGGTGCCGCCCGCCGATGCATAGATGGGCGTACCGGCAGAGGCACAGATATCCACGCCCTTATGGCCGCTGCCATACCAGCGCGAGCAGTTGCGGTAACCCGGCACAGGCCAGATAAACTGACCGCTGCCGCCGATGTATGCCGCCGCACCGTTCTTCGTGACCTTTTTGGTGCCAACGACCACCTTTTTGTTCACCGGCTCCCGGATGGTCTCGGTGGAAAGGATGGTCTGCTCCAGCAGCACGCCGTTGGTATCGTAGACGTTCTGCATGGTGACGCGGCGCAGGCCGTTCTGGCCCTCCTGCAGGGTCTTGGTGGTACCCTTGGTGTACTCGTTGGACTGGGTGGTCTCGGTGCCGAAGGGGATCTCCTCCTCCCGCGTCTCCACCTTGGTGATGCGGACTTCCAGCAGAGCCTCCTGCTTGGTCACGATCAGCTGGTCGCCCTCCTGGATATTGGAGTTCTCGGTCAGGGGAGCCCCCTTGAAATTCGGATTCAGGGCACACAGCTCCCGGAAGGTCAGGTCGTTCTTCTGGGCAATGTCCCACAGGGTATCGCCCGCCCTGACCGTGTAGATCTTCTCCTGCTGCTGCACGCCGGTCAGCATATTCTCGATGGAATTGTCATCCTCAAAGCTGTCGTTGAAGTAGACTCCATCTTCCAGCGTCACATTTTTATTAAAGCCCACGCTGATGTTCTCGTCTGCCTGATCCTCGTAGGGGGCCAGCAGGCTCTCCAGATAGCTGCGCAGGGTGTCGCCATCAGAGCAGACTGCCGTCAGTTCCCCGTCCAGATACAGGGCGGTGCCCTCACTGATCTGGTCACTGGCGCTCTGCAGAATGGCGTTTGCCGTCTCGCTCTCGTCCATGGTCTTGTGGGTCACAGAGATGGTATAGGTCGGCTCGATGGTCAGCTCGGTCTTGTCCGAACCGGCGTAGTTGATGCGCTGCATCACATCCTCTTTTGCGAGGTTGAACACTTCCTCATTGGCCACATAGCCAACGGTCTGGCCGTTCACCTGCACAGCCAGCGCATAGGGCTGGGCCATCGTCCTGTTCCAGACCGTGACGAACACGGCCAGCATACACAGGGGCAGGATGTACATTGCCGTCCGGGGCAGCAGGCTCAGGTTGCGCTTGAGCCCGCCCACAAAATAGCTCCCGGCCGCCTTTACGGAAGCACCAAAGCCCCGCTCCCGGCGCACGTCGTTGGCGTGGGCCGCCACAGCGCCGAGGCCCTTGAAGAACAGGTAAAGCGGTGCCAGCAGATCCTTGAACATCTGCGCCGCACCGGGAAAGGCTGTTGTAATGATGGTATGCAGGGCATTCCTGCACCAGCGGGCCAGTCTGCGGGCCACGGCAGCAATACCGCGCCCTGTGCGCACCACCATGTACTCTGCCGCAAAGCCCAGTGCATAAAGTGCCTCGCCAACTGCCAGCACCACGGCACTGGCCCGCAGCTTTTTGGCCACATCATTCATGTGCCGCTGCGTTTTGCGGCGGAAACGGTGCCGCCGCAGCAGGCCGGAGATCTGGACCTTTGCCCAGAAGCTTCGCAGTTTTTCTCTGCCCTTCACCGGCGCTGCAGGAGCCTGGCTCTGCGGCTCCTTTGTTTTTTCTTCGATCAAAAGGGGTTGCTCCTTCCTGACGTTTTGGGTCGAAAGTTACAAATTCATATCAATTATACACTCTGCCCGGGCCGATACAAGGCTTGTCACAAAATTTGGGCAGAGCTTTCACAGAGGTTTCACCGTATTTTCATATTTCAGCATCCAACAATGCCCGCATATCCTCGGGCAGGGGGCTCTCCACTGCAACGGTGCGGGCGTGTTCCTCCACCGGCGTTTCCAACCGGATGCCGCCAGGCACCTCGGTGTAAGCCGGCACCCGGAAACTCTGCCGGGCGCAATGGAGCGCCTGCCGGGCAATGCGGTCACGGTGCCCGCCGTAAAGGTCGTCCCCGGCCAGCGGGTGGCCGATGGATGCAAAGTGCACCCGGATCTGATGGGTGCGGCCCGTCACGGGAACACAGGCGGCAAGGCTCAGGCCCTGCGCTGCCCTTAATATGGTATACTCGGTGCGGCTGGGCTTCCCCTCGGGGGTCACGCACCGCCCGATGATGCTGTCCCCTCTTCGGCCAATGGGGGCATCGATGACTCCGGGGCCAAGGGGCAGTTCACCCTCCACGATGGCGTAATAGAGTTTCTCTACACCCTCGGCCAGCAGGGGCGCGGCATAGCCATTCTTTGCGGCCAGCACCAGCCCGCTGGTGTCTTTATCGATCCGGTTCACCGGGCGGAACACCGGGCTTTCGCCGTGGGCAGCCGCCCAAGCGGCATAGCCGTTGGCCAGGGTGTCCCGGGGGTAGTTCAGGGTGGGGTGGACCGCCAGATGGGGCGGTTTTTCCAGCACCACGGCAAAAGCATCCTCGTAAACGACCCTGACCGGGATCTCAGGCTGCGGCTCCACGCCGGAGCCGTCGGCGGGCAGCGCAAAGCGGATGGTCTGCCCCGCCTGCACGCGGCGGTTGGCCAGAATGGGCGCATCGTCCGCAAAAAAGCCGCTGCCATGGAATTTGACCGCCCGGGCCAGCTCTGTGGAGACGGCACACCGGCGCAGAAAGCCGCGCAGCAGCACGCCATCGGCTTCGAGTGGGACATTGAAAAGCAGCTGCATCCCTTGTCCCTCCCCAAAAATTCACGCCATATTTAAATTTATTATACCAAATTTTATCGTCACTTGCAAATCTTGTTTTTTTATGGTATTATGGGGAACAGAAAACGAGTGGAACATACGGCGGCGGGGCGGCTTTGACCGCTCTGAGGAAAGTCCGGGCCTCACAGAGCACGGTAACTGCTAACGGCAGCCGAGGGTGACCTTAGGGAAAGTGCAACAGAAAACAAACCGCCGCAGCAATGCGGTAAGGATGAAACGGCGAGGTAAGAGCTCACCAGCGCATGGGTGACCATGCGGCTTTGTAAACCCTACCGGAAGCAACGCCTATATGGGACGTACAGCGCTGCTCGCGTGTCCCGAAGGCGGCACGAGCCTGTCAGCAATGGCAGGCCTAGACAGATCGTCGTTTAATACAGAACCCGGCTTACGGTCCATCTCGTTTTCCATTTGGTGTATCTGCAGGGGGTTGTTAGAACCCTTCTTTGCCCCGCCGTCAGGCGCAGAGGCAGAGAGGGTTGATAACAGCCCTCTTTTCGTTTTGGTCAGAGTGTGGTATACTATCCTCACCACGGGAGCACAGTTGTTCGCCGTGGGCAAACAAGAGAGACAGGATGTGAAATCCTCCGATGAAAGATGGTTTTTTGAAAGCAGCAGCCCTCTCGCCCGCGCTTCGGGTGGCGGACTGCGCCTACAACACCCGGCAGATCCTCACAGAGCTGCGTGCCGCCGCCGCCCGCGGCGTGAAGCTGGCCGTGTTTCCTGAGTTCTGCCTGACCGGCTATACCTGCGGCGACCTGTTCTTGCAGCGCACCCTGCAGCAGGGAGCCCTGACCGGCCTGCAGGAGCTGCTGGATGCCAGCCGGGAGCTGGACACTGTGGCCCTTGTGGGCCTGCCCCTGATGGTGCGGGGCAAGCTGTACAACTGCGCTGCCGTGTTCTGTCGCGGGCAGCTGCTGGGTCTGGTTCCCAAAACGTACCTGCCCAACTACGGCGAGTTCTATGAAAAGCGGCAGTTCACCCCCGGCTCCACCGAGGTGGAGTGGGTGAATGTCTGCGGGCAGGATGTCCCCTTTGGCACCTCCCTGCTCTTCCGCTGCCGCCAGATGCCCAGCTTTGTGCTGGGCGTGGAGCTCTGCGAGGACCTGTGGAGCGCCCTGCCGCCCTCCACCTTCCACGCACTGGCAGGCGCTACCGTCATCGCCAACCTTTCGGCCAGCGATGAAACGGTAGGCAAGGCCGAGTACCGCCGGGCACTGGTGGAAAACCAGTCTGCCCGTCTGCTCTGCGGCTACCTGTACGCCTCGGCAGGCCACGGCGAGAGCACCCAGGACATGGTGTTCGCAGGCCACGACCTGATCGCCGAGAACGGTACCCTGCTGGCCGAGGTAAAGCCCTTTGCAGGCGGCCTTGCCGAGACGGAGCTGGACTGCCAGCGGATGGAATCGGAGCGGGCACGCAACACCAGCTTTGAGCCCAGCACCGAGGGCTACCAGACCGTGGAGTTCGACCTGGCCCTGACCGACACCGTGCTGACCCGCTGGGTAGACCCCACCCCCTTTATCCCCCACAACGAGCAGCTGCGCGCCGAGCGCTGTGAGCTGATTTTGAAGATGCAGGCCGACGGCCTGGCCAAGCGTCTTGAGCACGCCCGCGCCGAAACAGCCGTCATCGGCATTTCGGGCGGTCTGGACAGCTGCCTTGCCCTGCTGGTGGCTGTCCGCGCCATGAAGCAGCTGGGCCGCCCCACCACCGATGTGCTGGCCGTGACCATGCCCTGCTTTGGCACCACCAAGCGCACCCGCAGCAATGCGGAAATCCTCTGTGACGAGCTGCACGTCAGCTTTACCGAGATCGACATTGCCTCCACGGTGCACAGCCACTTCCGGGACATCGGCCAGGACGAGAACGTGCTGGACGTGACCTACGAGAACGGCCAGGCCCGCGTGCGCACCCTGGAGCTGATGGACACTGCCAACCGCACCGGCGGCCTGGTAGTGGGCACCGGCGACCTTTCCGAGCTGGCCCTGGGCTGGGCCACCTACAACGGCGACCACATGAGCATGTACGGCGTGAACGCAGGCGTACCCAAAACGCTGGTGCGCCACCTTGTCCGGTACGAAGCCGACATTGCCGCCACCCCGGCCCTGAAAGAGGTGCTGCTGGACATCCTCGACACCCCTGTGTCCCCTGAGCTGCTGCCCGCCAAGGACAACGGCGAGATCGCACAGCGCACCGAGGATCTGGTGGGCCCCTATGAACTGCACGACTTCTACCTTTATTATGTGCTCCGCTTCGGCTTTGGCCCGGCAAAGATCTTCCGGCTGGCCAGGGCAGCCTTTGCGGGCCGGGAGGAATACCCGGACGCGGTACTTTACAAGTGGCTGCGCAACTTCTACTGGCGGTTCTTTGCCCAGCAGTTCAAGCGCAGCTGCCTGCCCGACGGCCCCAAGATCGGCAGCGTGACCCTCTCGCCGCGCGGGGACTGGCGGATGCCCAGCGATGCCTGCGCCGCCCTGTGGCTGGCCGAGCTGGAACAGCTGTTCCCCCAGAAGGATGCCTGAGCCATGAAGCAGAAAAAGAATCTCTGGGTCAATTTACTGTTCGCCGCTGTTGTTCTGGTGATCGCGGGGGTGCTTTTTTACCTCCGCAGTGCCGGGCAGAGCGGCAGCACCCTGGGCGCGGAGCTGATCTACGGCGATGCGAACACGGTTCAGAAGATCTCTCTGGACAAGGATGCCGTCTATGACATCGACACCGGTTATCTGACGGTGCACATCGAGGTCAAGGACGGCGCGGCACGGTTCATTGATTCCCCCTGCCCTGACCACATCTGCGAAAGCTTTGGCTGGATCTCGCAGGAGGATCAGACGGCCACCTGCCTGCCGGCACGGGCCGTTCTTACCATTGTACCCCTTGCCTGAGGACATGTCAAAAAGGAGAATTCCTATGTTTGATGAAACTTCCCGTTCCCACACGGACGATGACAGCACCCGGCACATCCACCGGGGCCACCGCCCGCCGGAAGAAAAGACTGTGGAGGTAGACAGTGCGGCCTTTTTTGCGCCGGAAACTGCCGCTCCCACCCCGCCGCCTGCACCGCCCAAGCCGCCGAAGCATACCGGCGGGCCTGCCCCGGAGCCAAAGCCGCCCCGCCGCAAGCCGGATGCGGACACCGGCGCGGCCAACCCGAAACGAGGTACTGTTTTGCTGATCCTACAAGCCATTCTGAGCATTGCGGCCTTCTTCCAGCTCTGGCGCACCCAGATGCTGCCCGCGCTGTATCTGGTCATCATTGCGGCGCTGCTGGTGCTGTTCTGGCTGCTGGTCAAGCGCTGCCAGGAGTACAGCGCCCCCCGCAAGGTATCCCGGGTGTTCTCGGTGTTCCTGTGTGCCTTTCTGGCGCTGGGCTGTGTCTGGGCGCAGCAGGGCCTGAGTGCACTGGACAACGTGACCTCCGGCCTTGTCACCGGCACCGAGGCCAACAAGATCACCAAGGAGCCTTTTGTGGTCTACCTGAGCGGCGTGGACAACCGCGGCGAACTGACTGAAAAGGCCCGCAGCGACGTGAACATCCTTGCCGTGGTCAACCCCTCCACCAAACGGGTGGCGCTCATCAACACTCCCCGCGATTACTACGTTGATCTGGCGGGCACCAACAGCAAGGACAAGCTGACCCACGCCGGTCTGTACGGCGTGGAGACCAGCATGGCAACCCTGGGCAACCTGTACGGGGTCAATGTGGACCAATACCTCCGCATCAACTTTGCGGGCTTCATCAGCATCATCGATGCCGTGGGCGGCGTGGATGTCTACTCCGATCAGGCGTTCACCTCGGTGGGCAGCCCCGGCTACTATGACCCCACCACCTTTGCCGAGGGCTGGAACCATCTGGACGGCAAGAGCGCTCTGGCCTTTGCCCGTGAGCGTCACGCCTTTGCCTCCGGCGATATCCAGCGCGGCATCAACCAGATGAAAGTCATCGATGCCATGATGAACAAGATCAAATCCCCCACCGTGCTGATGAGCTTCTCCAAGCTGATGGATGCTGTGTCCGACTGCTTTGTGACCAGCCTTTCTCAGGAGCAGATCTCCGCACTGGTGCGGATGCAGCTGGCAAGCCTGTCTGACTGGGACATCCAGAGCTATGCCGTGACCGGCACCAGCGGCAAGAGCTCCCAGTGCTACTCCGCAAAGGGTCAGAGCCTCTATGTGATGAAGCCGGATGAGAACTCGGTCAACCAGGCCAAGGAGCTGATTGCATCCGTTCTGGGCGGCGAGGGCACCGTGAGCGATACCCAGCAGACCCCCGAAAAGACCGAGGTATTCACCCCCACGGCTGACCCCAACGCGGGCACCTCTGTGGAGGAATCGCCCGACAGCATCATTGTGGAGGAACCTGCCGAGAGCGTGCCTGCGGAACAGCCTGCCGATGAGCAGCCCGCAGAACCCACCCCCGAAGCGCCTGCCGAGAGCGAGGCTTCCACCGAAGCACCTGCCGAGAGTGAAGCCAGCAGTGAATCCACCGGCGGAGCAGAAACACCTTCTATCTCTCTGCCCACGCAGGAGCAAGTGGAATCTGCTGCCAGCTCCCTGCATCAGGCCGCTTCCACCGTGCTGGATGCCCTGTTCGGTTCCAGCAGCAGCGGAGAATAAAACAGGATAAAACAGCACAAGCCCCGGGCCTTGCAAAAGGTCCGGGGCTTGTTGTCTTCTGATCTTACAGGGAAGCGCGATTACTCAGCGTCGCCCAGCTCAAAGGTCTTGACAGAGACAGTGCCGTTGCGGCCAGCCTTGTCGGTGCGCAGATACTGGCGGGTGGTCTCGCCGTTGCTGGTCACGTCAGCAACATAGATCTGCTCGGCCTCGGCCTCGATGGGGAACTCCTCGGCCATGCCCTTCATGGGCAGAGCGCTCAGGTCTGCGTAAGCGCCGTTCACCTTCCACAGCTTCATGGTGTCGCCGTTGGACAGGGTGAACTCGCCGTAGCAGTCAGCGGAGTAGGTGGTGCCGTTCACATCCAGATCCTCGGTGCTGACAACGCTGGCGGCAGCGGCCTCGCTCTCGGCAGCTTCGCTGGAAGCGGCCACAGAGGAAGCAGCCTCGCTGGAAGCAGCGGAGGATGCGGTGGAGGATGCACCATTGGAGCAGCCAGTCATGGCAACAGCCAGCACAGCAGCGGTCAGTGCCAGACCCAGAGTACGATTGATTCTCATGTGATAGTCTCCTTCTATTCTGAAACCATATCAATTCCTGCGCCCGGCGTAAACCTTGTACGCACCGGGCGTGCATGTGCTAGTCTACCACAACTGACTATATTGTTCAAGACTTTGCACAAAAAATAGCCCTCTCAGTCGCGCTGTCGCATGACTGAGAGGGCTCATATTACTTCATGATCTCCTGCAGCACGCTGTGGCCGTCCAGGCTGGAAGCATCCACACCCAGATATTCACACACGGTCTGTGCAATGGTGCCAAAGCAGAGCCGGGTGCCCAGGTCCACACCGGGCTTCACGCCCTTGCCGCAGACCAGATACGGCACATACTCGCGGGTATGGTCGGTGGTCTTGGTGTAGGAGGGGTCGCAGCCGTGGTCGGCGGTGATCATCAGCAGGTCGCCCTCCCGCATCCCGGGGATGAAGTCGGCCAGGAAGCGGTCAAATTCGGTGGCGGCGGCGGCATAGCCGGGCACGTCGCGGCGGTGGCCGTAGAGCATATCAAAATCCACCAGATTCACAAAGGCCAGACCCTCGAAATCCCGGGTCTGCAATGCCTTGGTGAAGGCGATGCCATTGGTGTTGCCGGTGGTCTTGATCTTTTCGGTCACGCCCTGTCCGTCAAAGATATCAAAGATCTTGCCCACCGCGATGACATCCCTGCCGGCCTCCTTCAGCAGGTCGAGCATGGTGGCACGGGGCGGCTTCAGGCTCAGGTCGTGGCGGTTGGTGGTGCGGTAGAAGGTCTCGGCGCTGCTGCCCAGGAAGGGCCGGGCGATGACACGGCCCACGCCGTACGCGCCCTTCAGCATCTCGCGGGCGATCTCGCAGTAGCGGTAAAGCTCGTGCACGGGCACCAGCTCCTCGTGGGCGGCCACCTGGAACACGCTGTCGGCGCTGGTGTAGACGATGAGGGCATTTTCCTTCATGGCCTGCTCGCCGTAGTCCTTCAGCACCTCGGTGCCGGAATAAGGCAGATTGCAGAGGACTTTGTGGCCGGTTTTTGCCTCAAACTCCTGAATGAGCTCCTCCGGGAAGCCGTTGGGGAAGGTGGGCAGCGGGTTCGGGCTGACCACACCGGCGATCTCCCAGTGGCCGATGGTGGTATCCTTGCCCATGCTCTGCTCCTGCAGGCGGGCAAAGGCACCGGCGGGCGCGTCGGTCTTTTCACCCGCAGTCACACCGTCAATGTTGAACAGGCCCAGCTTTTTCAGGTTGGGGCAGTTGAAATTGGGATGCCCTGCAATGGCCCCCAGCGTGTTGGTGCCCTCGTCGCCAAAGGCGGCTGCATCCGGCTCCGCGCCGATGCCAAAGCTGTCCAGTACGATCAAAAATACACGCTTTTCCATATGTTTTCACTCCATTTTCCTCCGGGGCTGCCCCGGAACAGTCGCACTTTTACTTACCTTCATTATAAGCAAATCCCGCCGGTTATGCAAGCGCTTTGTGGTGGAAAGTTTTTTGTTCAAACCTGATGAAATCTTAGCAGTTTCTTTGCAAAGATTTTTCTTGCGCTATTGTATCCAAGAGCTTATAATGTATAGTGGTATGGTTTGTTGAAACAGCCATATTGGCGTATACTGCCGCCGCGGGCGCAAAGCAATCACTGCCCGCCAGAGAGCAGCCAGCTTGGGCTGCTGCGTCAAGATAGAGAGCATTATAGCGTGAACGTTGGAGGTATTTTATGAGAAAAACGAAGATCATCTGCACCCTGGGCCCTTCTACCGATAAGGGCGATGTCCTGCGCGACCTGATTGCAAACGGCATGAACGTGGCCCGTTTCAACTTCTCCCACGGTTCCTACGAGGAGCACGGCGGCCGTCTGGCAAAGCTGAAGGCGCTGCGTGAGGAGCTGGGCAAGCCCGTTGCCGCCCTGCTGGACACCAAGGGCCCCGAGATCCGCCTGAAGGAGTTCAAGAACGGTGTGGAAATGCTGGAAGCCGGCCAGACCTTTACCCTGACCACCCGCGAGGTGGAGGGCACCAAGGAGATCTGCTCCGTCACTTACAAGGATCTGCCCCAGGACGTGCAGCCCGGCGGCACCATCATGCTGGACGACGGCCTGATCATGCTGCACATTGAGCAGGTCACCGACACCGACATCATCTGCACCGTGCTGAACAGCGGCAAGATCAAGACCAAAAAGGGTGTCAATGTGCCCGGCGTGCATCTGTCCATGCCCTACCTGAGCCAGAAGGACCGCGAGGACATCATCTTTGGCGTGCAGAACGGCTTTGACTTCATCGCTGCTTCCTTTGTGCGCACCGCACAGGATGTGTACGACATCCGCAACCTGCTGAATGAGTACGATTCCAACATCCGCATCATTGCCAAAATCGAGAACCGCGAGGGCGTGAACAACATCGACAGCATCCTCTCCGCAGCCGATGCCGTCATGGTGGCCCGTGGTGACCTGGGCGTTGAGATCGACTTCACCGAGCTGCCCGGCATCCAGAAGGACATCATCGACCGCTCCTTCTCCTTCGGCAAGCCCATCGTCACTGCCACTCAGATGCTGGACAGCATGATGGTCAACCCCCGCCCCACCCGTGCCGAGATCTCCGACGTGGCAAATGCCATCTACGATGGCACCTCCGCCATCATGCTGTCTGGTGAGACCGCTGCCGGTGACTACCCCGTGGAGGCTCTCAAGACCATGTCCGCCATTGCAGAGCGCACCGAGAACGAGGAGCATTACCGCGCCCAGCGCCACGCCGAGATCCAGATCAGCGTCAGCGATGCAACCGCTCATGCTGCCTGCCTGACCGCCAAGGACGTGAACGCTGCCGCCATCGTCACCGTGTCCGAATCCGGCAACACTGCCCGCCTGCTGAGCAAGTACCGCCCCAAGCAGCCCATCATTGCCTGCGTTATGGACGAGCAGGTGCAGCGTCAGCTCTCCCTGAGCTGGGGCATCACTTCCCTGCTGATGGGCCCCGCCCACAGCACCGATGAGCTGATCGAGATGTCCACCGCTCTGGCCGAGAAGAACGGCTACCTGCACAACGGCGAGCTGGCCGTTGTGACCGCAGGCGTGCCCGTGGGCGTTTCCGGCACCACCAACATGATCAAGATCCACATGGTGGGCAACTGCCTGGCCACCGGTGTGGGCGTGGGCCGCGGCAAGACTGATCTGGTCTCCGCCAGCGGCAAGGCCTGCGTCTGCCGCACTCTGGAGGAGGTCAAGGCAAAGTTCCGCCCCGGCATGGTGCTGGTCGTTCCCTCCACCACCAACGAGATGCTGGGCTATGTCCGCGATGCCGCCGCTCTGGTGGTCGAGGAGCCCGGCCTGAACAGCCACGCTGCCATCGTGGGTAACTCCCTGCTCAAGCCCACCATCGTGGGTGCTGCAGGTGCCTGCAGCCACATCCGCGACGGCCTGGATATCGCTGTGGATTGTGCCCACGGCAGTGTCCAGCGCCTGCAGGCCTGATCCTGAAGGAGAACATCATGGAACGCATTGCAAGCTTCTGTGTCGATCACACCAAACTGGACCGGGGCATGTACCTGAGCCGCCAGGATGGTGATGTGCTGACCTGGGACATCCGGATGAAGAAGCCCAATCAGGGCGATTATCTGACCACCGGTGCCGCCCACACGCTGGAGCACCTGTTTGCCACCTACGCCCGCAACAGCGCGGTGAAGGACGGCGTGATCTACGTTGGCCCCATGGGCTGCCGCACCGGCTTCTACCTGCTCACCCGCGGGCTGACCCCGGCGCAGGCATTGGAGCTGACCGTGGATTCCTTCCGCTTCATGGCCGCCTTTGAGGGGGACATCCCCGGTGCCAGCGAGGTGGAATGCGGCAACTACCGCGATATGGATCTGCCCGCCGCCAGGGCCGAGGCAGCCGCCATGCTGCCGGTGCTGGAAGCACTGACCGCTGACCAGCTGCACTACTAAGCGATACAGCAAAAGACCTCCCCATGCAGGCAGCACCTGCACGGGGAGGTCTTTTTGCGTTTCAGGAAAACTCTTTTGCGGAGTGCTTACTCCACGATGATGCTCTTGCCGGTCATCTCAGCGGGGACAGGCAGGCCGATATAGGGCAGCATGGTGGGGGCGATATCTGCCAGGCAGCCACCCTCGCGCAGCTTCACATCGCCGCAACCAACGGCCACAAAGGGCACCACGTTGGTGGTGTGGGCGGTAAAGGGAGTGCCGTCCGGGTTCATCATCTTCTCGGCGTTGCCGTGGTCAGCCGTGATAAAGGCGCAGCCGCCTGCGTTCAGCACAGCGGTGACCACCTGATCCACAGCGGTATCCACAGCCTCAACGGCCTTGACAGCGGCATCGAACACGCCGGTGTGGCCGACCATATCGCAGTTGGCAAAGTTCAGGATGACCACGTCATACTTGCCGCTCTCGATGCGCTTGACGCACTCCGCAGCCACCTCAGGGGCGCTCATCTCAGGCTGCAGGTCGTAGGTGGCAACCTTCGGGCTGGGGATGACGCAGCGGTCCTCACCCTCGTAGGGAGCCTCCACACCGCCGTTGAAGAAGAAGGTGACGTGTGCATACTTCTCGGTCTCGGCAATGCGCAGCTGGGTCTTGCCGTTCTCGGACAGGTACTGGCCCAGAACATTCTTCAGCTCCACGGGAGGATAGGCGACCTCGCAGTTGGGCATGGTGGCATCGTACTCGGCCATGCAGACATAGTTGACCTGCTTGCGGCCGCCGCGGCGCTCGAAGCCCTTGAAGTCGTCATCGCAGAAGATGCGGGTCATCTGGCGGGCACGGTCGGGACGGAAGTTCATAAAGATGACGGTATCGCCATCCTGCACGCGGCCGCCCTCACAGGTGACGCAGGGCAGAACGAACTCGTCAGTCTTATCGGCAGCATAGGATGCCTCAATGGCCTCGGCAGCGTTGGCAGCGTGGTTGCCCTCACCGTAGACGAATGCGGCGTAAGCCTTCTCCTCGCGGTCCCAGTTGTTGTCGCGGTCCATGGCGTAGTAACGGCCGGAAACGCTGGCGATCTTGCCAACGCCCAGCTCGTCCAGCTTGGCCTGCAGGTCAGCCAGGAAGCCCTTGCCGGCGTGGGGGTCGGTATCACGGCCATCGGTGATGCAGTGCAGGTAGACTTCCTTTGCGCCCATGTGCTTTGCCATTTCCAGCACGCCGAACCAGTGGTCAGCGTGGCTGTGGACACCGCCGGTGCCCACCAGGCCCATCAGGTGGATGGCCTTGCCTGCCTCAATGGCGGCCTTCATGTTCTTGACCAGCACGGGGTTCTTGAACATCTCACCGTCCCGGATGGACTTGGTGATGAGGGTCAGCTGCTGGTAAACGATGCGGCCAGCGCCCATGTTGGTGTGGCCCACCTCAGAGTTGCCCATCTGGCCATCGGGCAGGCCGACAGCCATGCCGGAGGCCTCGATGGTGGTCATGGGATATTTTGCCATCAGGGCATCCAGATGGGGGGTCTTTGCGGCGACCACAGCATTGCCGTAGGTCTCGTTGGGCACCCAGCCAAAGCCATCCATGATGCACAGAAGTACAGGTTTCTTGGACATAACGTTGAATCTCCTTTGATTTAGAACAAATAGCGCCCGGCACAGCGCTGGAAAAACGGCGCAGCCGGGCGCTGGGAAAACAGGTCAGAGGACTTTCTCAGCCGTTGGAAGCGGCATTGACGATAACAGCAAAATCAGGAGCCTTCAGAGATGCGCCGCCGATCAGGCCGCCGTCCACATCCTTCTTGCTCAGCAGCTCCTCGCAGTTCTTGGCGTTCATGCTGCCGCCGTACTGGACCGTAACAGCCTCGGCCACAGCCTCGCCGTACACTTCGCCGATGACCTTGCGGATCTGAGCGCAGACCTCCTCGGCCTGGTCAGCGGTCGCGGTCTTGCCGGTGCCGATGGCCCAGATGGGCTCGTAGGCAATAACCACGTTTGCCATCTGCTCGGCGGTCACGTCGCGCAGGGCGATCTTGGTCTGCATCCGCACCAGCTCCTCGGTCACGCCCTCCTCGCGCTGCTGCAGGCTCTCGCCCACGCAGATGATGACCTTCAGGCCCGCATTCAGGGCAGCCAGAGCGCGCTTGTTCACGGTCTGGTCGGTCTCTGCAAAGTACTGGCGGCGCTCGGAGTGGCCGACGATGACGTACTCCACACCCAGATCCACCAGCATATCGGCGCTGATTTCGCCGGTGAACGCACCGGACTTCTCAAAGTGGACATTCTCACCACCCACATGGATGCTGGTGCCCTTGGTCTTTTCCACAGCGGTGACCAGATCGGTGTAGGGGGTGCAGATAACGACCTCACAGGAAGCATCCTTGACGGCGGGGATCAGCTCATCCACCAGCTTGGCTGCCTCAGTGGCGGTCTTGTTCATCTTCCAGTTGCCTGCAATGATTGCCTTACGCTTTGCCTTATCCATTCTAACGATCTCCTTATCACAAAATACCTCCCCGCCGCCTTCGGTGCCGCCTCTCCCGGCAGGAGAGGCAGGACAAACAACATCTCCTGCCTCCCGGATGGAGAGCTGGCGAACGTCGGCAAGCCTGAGAGATCTTATTACCCAAAATAAAAAGTGCGGCGGCGTATATGCCGCCGCACCTCAGTGATGCTGGTTCAGATGCTTATGCGTTCTGGATCACAGCGATACCAGGCAGCTCCTTGCCCTCCAGATACTCCAGAGAAGCGCCGCCGCCGGTAGAGATGTGGGTCATCTTGTCGCCCAGGCCCATCTGCTGCACAGCTGCTGCGCTGTCGCCGCCGCCAATCACGGTGGTAGCATCGCTCTCAGCCATAGCCTTGGCAACAGCCAGAGTACCAGCTGCCAGGGTGGGGTTCTCGAACACGCCCATGGGGCCGTTCCACACCACGGTCTTGGATGCCTTGACAGCATCGGCAAACAGCTTCATGGTCTCGGGGCCGATGTCGCAGCCCTCCATGTCAGCAGGAATGGCGGTGACAGGCACCACAGTGACATCCACGGGAGCATCGATGGGATCGGGGAAGTCCTTGATGCAGGCTGCATCCACGGGCAGCAGCAGCTTCACGCCCTTCTCCTTGGCCTTGGCCATCATTTCCTTGCAGTAATCCAGCTTGGTATCGTCGCACAGGCTCTTGCCGACCTCGTAGCCCTGAGCCTTGACGAAGGTGTAAGCCATGCCGCCGCCGATGATCAGGGTATCGACCTTCTCCAGCAGATTGGAGATGACGTTCAGCTTATCGGCGACCTTAGCGCCGCCCAGAATGGCGGTGAAGGGACGAACGGGATCGTTGACTGCGTTGCCCAGGTACTTGATCTCCTTCTCCATCAGGTAACCGACAGCGGTATCCTTGATGTAGTCGGTGACACCTGCGGTGGAGCAGTGTGCACGGTGGCAGCTGCCGAATGCATCGTCAACATATGCATCAGCCAGAGAAGCCAGCTCCTCGCTGAACTCGGGCATGTTCTTGGTCTCTTCCTTGCGGAAACGGGTGTTCTGCAGCAGAACGACATCGCCGTTGTTCATAGCAGCCACAGCAGCCTTTGCGTTCTCGCCCACAACGTTGTCATCGTCAGCAAACACAACGGTCTTGCCCAGCTTTGCGCTCAGAGCCACAGCAACGGGTGCCAGGCTGAACTTTGCCTCGGGGCCGTTCTTGGGTTTGCCCAGGTGGCTGCACAGGATGACCTTTGCGCCATCGTTGACCAGCTTCTGGATGGTGGGCAGAGCCGCATTGATGCGGTTCTCGTTGGTGATCACGCCGTCCTTCATCGGGACATTGAAATCGCAGCGGACAAGGACCTTCTTGCCGCAGTAATTCTGATCGTCGATCGTTTTCTTACCTAAACCCATGGTAACAAACTCCTCTCAAATTCTTTTCGTTCGGAATCGAATTTTGCTCTTCATCGGGGGCCGCGCACTGCGAACTTCCCCGTACATCCCTATTATAAACAAAAAGCGTGTGTATTGCAAGGACGGGAGATGGATAATTTATTAACAAACATTTGTTGCAGAAGCAAAGAAATGTGGTGATTTTGCCGGAACGCACCAAAAAACGCCGTTTTTTCCAAAAAGGACCCGCCGCAGAGAGTGTTCGCCCCCGCAGCGGGTCCTGTCCATTCAGGATGTTTTCCGGAACTTCTGCTTCGCTTTTTCCAGATATTCCAGCACCAGCGGATTTTTCATAACCAGCAGGATGGCTGCGTATGCAGCCACTGAGCCCAGCACCGCCGCCAGAATGCAGATGAGATTGGGTAGAGCCAGTGCCTTGACCCCGGTACAGACAAGAACGATGCCCGCACAGCCGCAGAGCACCGAGCCAACGGTGCGCCGGTCAGCTGAGACCGTGACCAGACCCCTGGAGCAGCGGATACAGAGCATCATGGAGCACAGCTCTGCCAGCAGGGTGGTAAAGGCTGCCGCATTCTCCCGGAACCGCGGGATGAGCAGGATGTTCAGCCCCACGTTCAGCAGACCGCTGACCAGCGTGATCCAGAACAGTTTCTTTTCTCTTCCGCAGGGCAGAAGCGCACAGGAATTGTACAGCCAGCCAAACAGACAGACGATCAGGGCAAGACTCAGGATCTGCAGGGGCATCACCGCATCCAGATAGCTTTCCCCGGAAATAAAGAGGACGACCTCCCGGCTGAGGGCAAACAGTCCCACCACAGCCGGAGCCACCACCACGATGAGCGCGTTGAAGATATTGTTGAACAGCTTGTTGAAGTTTGCCTTGTCCCCCACGCCCGCATAATGGGACAGCCGCGGGATAGACACCACCAGCACCGCCGAAAGCAGGTTCTTTACAATGCCATAGATCTTACCCGCCACCGAGTAAATGCCCACATTGTAATCTGTTCCCAGAATGCCCAGAATCGTGGTATCCGAGCTGACATAAAGGGTCGTTGCCAGCGTGGATGCAAAGATGATGAGGATGGGCTTGAGGTGCTTTTTCCAGTCGATCTTTCTTGTCAGCCGGATGGTGCAGTACCGCCGGGCCCGGAAAAAATTGAGCACATTGGCACCTACCGCCGCAAACACCGTGATGCCTGCATAGATGCAGTAGTCATCCCGGGTCTTGACGAAGGCAAACAGCATGAAAATGGACAGCACCTGAAACAGCAGACCTCGGATGGTGATATAGGTATACTCCTCAAAGATCGTGAACACCCATTCGGTGCCAATGGTCGTGAAGAAGATCTGTAAACTCAGTACCAGCATCAGGTCGGTATAGGCATGGAGCTTTGTCCAGAAAAGCATCGTCACCGCCAATGCCGCATAGGTCAGGGCCGTGGAGATCATATTGATGGAGAACATCTCCGATGCAAAAGCCGACAGTTTTTCCCGGTCGTTTACATAGCGGGAGCCTTCACGCACCGCATAGGAGGAGATGCCAAGGCCTGCAAACAGCAGAAAATACCCGCAGACGGAGCTTGCAAAGTTCACTTTGCCCAGGTTTTCCACCTGAAGAACATTGGAAGCGTAAGGGAATGTGATGAGCGGGAAGATAATATTCATCAGTGTCTTGAACGCGCTCATTGCTGCATTGAAGCTAAGTGATTTTTTCATCTAGTTATTCACACTGCCCCTTTTTAACATCTTTTTTGCAGTCCGTCTAACTTTACAGCATAGATTATTCTCATGGAACCACAGTTCGTACCAAACAGATGCTGAAAAATCTTTTTGTTTCATAATAAGATTATAGTATACTCTCTGTCGCCAGAACATCTTTGAAAGAGCTTCTGAAGAAAGATCTGCACCCCATTGGGCGATTTCTGATCTTATTTCTTTTCTCTCCTCTTCTGTCATCTTTTTGGACGTATGCAAATCCTCCCATGCATAGGTTGTCGTTCTCGCCTTTGCATAGTCTATCTCTATTTTCAGTTCCGGGTAGTTTCGCTGAATGTCTGAGTAGTTTTTTTTCAAGCCTTCCAGATAATTCAGCATGTTCTTATAGCTCTTGTTTTGCAGAATTCCACTTGCGTTCTGACGATAATAGTAATACACCGCATCCAGACTAACGAATGTATTGCATTTTCCAGACAGCTCTGCCATCACATAAATATCTTCGTAATTTTTTCCCTTTGGAAATATATCATCCGGAATCAGTTTTCTTTTATACAACCGCCGCCAAACATGATTGCTGATTTCTTCATCCCGAACAAGTTTATCAAACAATTCTCTCCGTCCATATACAGCAGCATCTTTTCCCGCAGAAAACCACTTTACTTCACGACCATCTGGAAAAACCTTTGCGAACTGGCACAGCACCATATCAGCATGATATGTTCTCATGGCAAATTCCATTTTTTCGGCCATCTCCGGTGCGATCCAGTCATCCGAATCAACAAACATCACCAGTTCTCCACTGGAAGCACGCAGGCCCGCATTTCTCGCATCAGATAACCCACCGTTTTCCTTGTGAATAACGCGAATACGCTTATCTTTCTTCTGCCAATCATCACAGAGTTGCGGGCAGTTATCTGGAGATCCATCATCCACAAGAATGATCTCCAAATTTTTATAGGTCTGGTTTACAATGGAGCTCACGCATTTTTCCAAATACTGTTCCACACAATATACCGGAACTATTACAGAAATGCAACTGTTTTCCCTCATTCTTTTCCTCAATCCATTTTATTCTGCCGCCGGGCCGTTTTTCAGCAGGAACAGTTTTGCATACAGCCTCCGGCTGCATCTGAGCAGCTGATACTTCCGCTGGCTGCTGGTGCAGAGCAGCTTTGCCGCCGCCGGGTCACACTCCTGCAGAAAGGCCTCCATCTTTGCGCGGCGCTCCGTATCCTGCATCAGATACGGATAGCAGTGCTCCACCACGCTCAGCATGGCGGCATCATTCTCCGGCATTCCCGGGTATGCTTCCCGGATGGCCCGATATTTCTGATAGCCCATATCCAGCTTATCCTCGTAGAACTTCATGTTCCTGCGGTGAAGGATGCTGTCCGGGCGCTGATAGTAATAATACAGCGGCACCGGGCGGTACGCGACTTTGCTGCACTGCTGAAAAATGCGGTATGTCGTACCCTGATCTTCCATCATCCGCCCCAGTGGATAGCGGATATCCCGGAACAGTTCCCGCTTGTAGAGCTTGTTCCAGGCAAAATCCCCCAGCTCATCCGAGACAAGGGTGCTGCGGATGGCCTCCCGGCCTGTCATACACTGCACCGGTACGGCGAGTTCTGCCGGGGCAAGCTCTTCCTCCCGTTCAAACATCCGGAAGCCCACCACAGCAACATCCGCATCCTGTTCCTGCAGGTCACGGCAAAGCGTTTCCAGCATCCGGCTGTCCAGAAAGTCATCACTGTCCACAAAGCAGAGATACGTTCCCTGTGCCCGTTCGAGTCCCGCGTTGCGCGCTGCAGAGAGTCCCCCGTTTTTCTGGTGGACTGCCGTTACGCGTTCCTCCTGTGCGGCATATTCGTCGCAGATGGCTCCACTGGCATCGGTGGAGCCATCGTCCACCAGCAGGACCTCAAGATTCCGATAGGTCTGGTGCAGGATGCTGTCCACGCAGCGGCAGAGATATCGCTCCACATTGTAGACCGGAACAATGACACTGATCAGCTCTGTCTCCATGTTCAGTTCCCTCAGAAGAATGTTTCTCTGCCGATGTGGAGGATCTCCGAGGTGTACGGACAAATGGCATTGTTGCCCTGAATATACGCCTGATAGATCCAGATGATGACCAGCATTCCCCACATGGCAGCCTTCAGCAGCTTGCGCAGACGCTCATCCTCCACGCACTTGACCACACGGCCAATGGCGAGATAACGGAAGAACGCAAAATACAAGCAGATGCGGTAGAGCGGCACATTGATGTTGCGCAGCTGGGCCGTTGCCATCTCGATCAGGATCATCACGATCCAGAAATCGGCATCCGAGCGGGTAAAGCGGCGGCGGCCCTCCCCTTCCTCTTTGGCGTACCAGCGGTACAGCACAATGGGCAGGATCAGGAAGGGCAGACGCACAATGATGGGATTCAGCGTGAAACCGCCCGCATTGGCATCATAATAATATCCGTAAAGTCGATCAATGAAGTCCACATTCAGGGCCAGCCTGACCACAGCCTTGCTGAAGAAGGCAAGGTAAACCGAAAATGCCGCCAGGCCACCCTTGACCCACCAGTTGTCGAAATGCTGAAGCAGGATATAGATCAGCAGCGCACCAAACGAGATAAAGGTGGCATTGTGGAACAGGCAGGAAACCGCCAGCAGTAGGACCGCCCAGTGATACTTTTTCTTCCACGCAAAGCTGAACGCCAAAAATGCCACACCCAGCGCCACAGACTGCCGCTCGGCATTATAAGTATCGCCATAATACAGGCAGAGGTAAGCCAGCCAGCCATAGGGCACGGAGACATACTCCTTATACTGCACCAGCCCGATCATAAACAGGCCGCAGGCCAGCAGGTCCACCATAAAGTAGAGCCAATGGACATCACCAAAAACATGTGCCGCCAGATAGACCAGCGTCATAAACAGCGGCTCTGTTTTGTGCCGCTGCCGGATGCAGGCCAGCAAACCATCCTGCAGCTTTGCATCCGCCACCCATCCCTCATACACCACGCTGTCCGTGCCAATGGACGGGTCCCGCAAGCCTGCCAATACCGCCATCACCAGCACCGCCAGCGCCAGGCAGAGATAAAAGCCCTTCTCGTTGTTTTTCTTCGTCCGCAGGTGCTCGCCATAGGCGGCAATGCCCACAGAAACCGCAAAAGCCCCCAGATAAATCAGCATAACTTCTCCATTTTATTTTTCGACTGTGTGTTTATTTTTCCATTCTCCCAGCCCATAAACGGCATAAAACAGCCGCTTGCTGATCAAAAGTGTTTCCACCTTGATCCGGTCTGCTCTTTTGGCCCAGGGCCGCCGGGCAAGCGCCCGGTGTTCCTGCACAAAGCGGCAGATCCGTGCCTGAGCCTCCGGATAGCTACCAAAGCCGCCATCCAGAATGCCTTTCAGTGTCTTCAGGTAAGTAACCAGCTGCAGGTACTCCGCTTCCGCTTTCAGCACAGGGACCGTTTCCGCAATAAAGTGGGTCACGTCCTCGCCCACATCCAGAATGACCAGATTCTTCTCGGCAATGCCGCTCTTCATGGTCGAACCGGTATGGATGCGGTAATCGTACATCGGTTCCGGAAACACTTCCACTTTTGCACAGCGGGCAATGGCCCGATACATCACCGCATAGTCCTCGTACAGGATGCCAACGGGGAACTGCAGATCTCCCCAAACCTCCCGCCGGAAGAAAACGCCGCCTGCCCCATGCCCGATGCCCTGATGCAGCAGCATCCGGCGCATGGTCTCTTCCCGGTTCAGCAGCTCTGGGATCTGGTGCGGATTTTCCGTCCGTCCCTCCGGCTGCTCTGTCGAGAACATCTCCAGCGGGGTCAGGGCTGCATCAGCACCATCTGCCTCACAGCGCTCCACAAATTGGTCAAACGCCGTGGAGCGGATCAGGTCATCGCTGTCCAGCAGGTAAAAATATTTTCCCTGCGTCTGTTGCAACCCAACGTTCCGGGCATCAGACTGCCCCCCATTGGGTTTATGGAACACCCGGATGCGGCCATCCTCCACAGCCAGTTCATCACAAAGTTCCCCACTGCCATCGGTGGAGCCGTCATCTACCAAAAGCAGCTCCCAGTTCTGGTAACTCTGCGCCTGCACGCTCTGCACACAGTCCCGCAAATACGGGTAAACATTATAGACCGGCACAATGACCGATACAAGCGGTTTTCTTTCCTCCAACCGGATCCCTCCACTTTACTTTTTTCCACGCCACTGCGTTTTTTCATAAACCCGTCGGGTCATGGCATAGCCGCTGTAGGAAAGTGCCGCCGCCAGCCGGGCCTTTTTGCGGGCCTGCGGGTCCAGCAGAACGTTCCGGCGATATTTTTTCACTTCCTGCCAGAGGGCCTTCTCTATTTTTTCATGCTGCCTGTCCCGGATCTGGAACAGGATATTGCAGACATTGCTCAGATAGCGGCATTCTGCCGCACGGCTCAACTGGGGGAAATCACGCTTCACATTTTCCATCAGCGCGTGGCAGTGCCGCACACTATCCAGCTTTCTGGGGTTGAAGGCCATATTCTGGATGCTGCTGCCCCGCTGGAAATAATAGTAATCCCGGTTTGCGATATGTGCCGCCTTATGGGCACGCTTTGTCACCTCGTAGGCGACCGGGATATCCTCATAGAGCTTGCCCACCGGGTAGCGCACGCCCTCAAACAGTGCACGCTTATAGAGCTTGGTGGGGGTGGTCACCTCCATGCCCTCCTGATACAGGATGCGGCACAGGCATTCCTCCCGGCTCAGGATCTCGAATGCTTCCAGACGCTCTGTGGGCACGGACTGCACCGGCTGGCCCTCGAACACCTCTTCAAAACAGCTGGCTGAAAAATCCGCTCCCGCCTGCTCCAGTGCCCGGTACAGGTTCTCGATGTAATAAGGTGACACCCAATCATCGCCATCCACAAAAGAGAGATATTCCCCCTTTGCTGCGTCCACACCAGCGTTGCGAGCATCGGACAGACCACCATTTTTCTTGTGGAGCACCCGCACCCGGGCATCCTGTGCAGCATATTCATCACAGAGGGTCTCGCTGCCATCGGTGGAGCCGTCATCCACCAGCAGCAGCTCCATGTTCTGATAGCTCTGCCCCAATAGACTGTCCACACAGCGGTTCAGATATGGCTTTACATTATAAACAGGAACGATGATGCTTACCAAAGGGTCCATCTTATCTCCTCATTTCAGCAGGTCGAAGTAAAACTCTTCCAGCTTCTTCGCCTCGGTGACGATATCAAAGCCGCCTGCCCGCATCTCGACAGAGGTATCCCGCCGCCGGGCATTTTCTGCAGCCCGGATCACCGCATCCGCCCAGACTGCCGGGCTTTCCTGCAAGCTCAGGTACTGCATCTCGGGCAGGACCTGAGCCTCCTGCGGCACCTCTGTGGAACAGATGACCGGCAATGCCGCCGCTTGTGCTTCGATCAGCACGATCCCAAGCCCCTCATACCGCGAGGGCAGAACAAAGGCATCCATGGCCTGATAAAACTTTGCGGGATCGCTTTGGCGGCCCAGAAAACGGACATTCTCCTGCAGCCCCAGTGCCTCCGCTTTCCGGCGGGCAGCGGCCTCGTTTTCCCCTTCTCCGATCAGCAGTAAAACGGCATCCGGCCGTTGCTTGCAGACCTCCACCATTACATCCAGCAGAAATTCGTGATTTTTGGCATAGCAGAACCGCCCGACATGGCCCAGCACCAGTTCATCCCCCAGGCCAAGCTCCTGCCGGACGGCTTTCCGTTTGGCGGCATCATAAGTAAAGCGGTCGAGCTCAATGGCATTGTTGAACACCCGGAAAGGCTTTTCACCATAAAGCCAGCTGCCTGCCGTTCTGGAGCAGGCACAGAGCCGGGTGGGGTACACTGCGGCAAAGGGACGGAGCAGGTACTTCATCACATTTTTTGCCCCTTCTCCCCTGCCCACCGTAGAATGGTTATGCGCGATCCGGTTGGGCACCCCTGCACGCTTTGCCCCCCAGAGGGAAAGCACGCTCAGGGTGTTCATGTGGGAGTGAACGATCTGGTATCCGTTCTGACGGAACAGCCGCCCGATCTCCCGTTCATACTGCGGCAGGTGGGTATATTTTGGCACCACATACACCCGGCCGCCCAGCCGTTCGATCTCTTCCCGTTGGGGCAGAGTCGAGCCTTCCAGCGCGAAAAAATCGAACTGAACTCTGGAACGGTCCATATGGCGGTAGTAGTTCATCACCACCATCTCCACACCGCCGTAGTTCATATCCGTCATCATCTGAGCCACACGGATGGGCTGTGCATTCTGCTCCATGGTCATACCAGCTCCTTGCGGTCACAATCCTCGAACCAGTCCCGGAAGCTCTCCTCCAGCGTATAGTGGAACTTGTAATCAGTGGCGGCCAGCTTCCTGCCGCAGACATTGGTGGATACCATCAGCTTCCGGACACGGGCGGGATGGATGCCCACCTTTTTGCCCCCGATGGGTCCCAGAATGCCCGCCGCAAACAGCAGCAGTCCGGCGGGCACCAACGGCACATGGCGGTGCAGGCCGGTCGCCTTCTGCATCGCATTGCAGATTTCTTCGATGGTATAAGCCGGCTCGTAGGTACAGTTATAGATCTCTGCTCCGGGGAAGGAATGATCCAGCATCCGGTACTTGAAGAAGCGCACCAGCTCCTTGACATAGATGCACGCCTTGATGGTGTCCTTCCGGCCGGCATAAAAAAAGTAGCCCTTCTTCTGCCCCCTGTACAGGCGGGTCATATTGCCGTGCTCCCCTTTGCCGTAAACGATGCCCGGCCGCACGATGGTCAGCTCCCGGGCCGGATCACGGGCCTGCCAGATCTGGTGGATCTTTTCTGCCACCAGCTTGCTGATCCCATACGGCGTGTTGGGAGTTGGCAGAGTCTCCTCCGTCTTAAGATCCTCAGACGCACCATAGGGTGCAATGGAGCTGGTGAACAGGATCTTCCGGATACCGTATTTTTCCGCAAATGCGGTCACATTTTCCGCGCCCCGGATATTTGTTTCAAAATAGGCTTCTTCCGGGTGGCCGGGGGTGCGGTGGACCGCTGCCAGATCAAAGATCACGTCCTCCGAAGTCGGAACGAACTCAAAATCGATGGGCTCGCGCACATCCAGCCGGATATACTGCACCCCATCGTTCTTTTCCACAATGCCCGGCACCACGCCCTCTTCCCCGGGCATCACAAGATCCAGGTCGTAGATCACGTCGCCGGGTCTGACGCACTCCCTCAGCAGCAAATGAATGAGATGGGTGCCGATAAAACCAGATCCACCAAAAAGAATATAATTCATTTTGCCCCTTTCCGGTCAAACACAACGCCCACCGTCTTGAACAGCAGGTAGATATCCATCCAGATGGACCAGTTGTCGATGTACTGGACATCCAGCTTGACCACTTCTTCAAAATCATCAATATCGCTGCGGCCGCTTACCTGCCACAGGCCGGTAATTCCCGGCTTCATGGAAAGGCGGCGCTTGTGATGGCTCTCGTACTGCCGGTACTCATCCAGCGTGGGCGGACGGGTACCCACCAGGCTCATGGAGCCCCGCACAACGTCAAAAAACTGCGGCAGCTCATCAATACTGGTGCGACGGATGAAGCGGCCCACCCGGGTGATCCGGGGGTCATCTTCCATCTTGAACATCAGGCCGTTCATTTCGTTCTGGGCCATCAGCTCCTTTTTGCGTGCCTCCGCGTCCACATACATGCTGCGCAGCTTGTGGATGTAGAACACACGTCCATTCCGGCCCACCCGGCGCTGCTTGAAGATCAGCGGGCCGGGGCTTTCCAGCTTGAGCGGGATGGCCACCAACGCAATGATGGGGATACCGATGATGCAACCCACGATGCCGCCCACGATATCCATGGTCCGTTTCAGCACCTGATCCCGCAGCTTGAGTTCCACCGTGCCCATCGTCACAACATTGCCGCCTGCACAACGGCTCAGTTCCCGGCTGATGCGCACCGCACTGGTCTCATCGCAGCAGGCTTTTTCGATCCGGTCCAGCACCGGCAGGCGGAAATGGACCGTCAGCCCCATGCTCTCCATCTCCTCGAGATAGGGCAGCATGTTCTCCTCACTCTCCTGCGCCACATCCAGATACACTTCATCCAGCGCTGCCTGCCGCAGCCAGTCCATGAAATTATCGAAGTTCGCCTCGATCTTCACCCCATCGATCTCAGTGTGAAGCTGCTCCGGGACAGCTTCCAGAATGGCAAGACCTGTCACGCGCTTGGACCAGTCCTTTTTCAGCTCTTCCAGAATGGGGCTTGCGTTCTCCTGCGTGGTCACCACCCCCACAAGGCTCTGAATCCCCTTGGTATAGCGGGAGCGTACCAGCATCTTTTTGAGGACAGCATGAGCGCCCGTCATCACAAAGACATCGATGACGGGCACAAACACCAGAAAATAGCGAGAATGCAGCATGGGAGCCTTGGTCAGCGCCAGACAGGCCGCATCAATGAGGGTCAACAAAAAATTGAACCGCACCGCAATTTCAACTTCACGGACCGGCGTGCGGTTCACGATATTTTCGCTCTGATCAAATGTAAAAAAAGTCAGAATATAGGCCAGCAGCAATAAAAAACAGGCTTCTACCAGATCGTCCAACTGGAAGTCCCCCATCTTGTGCAGAACACCTGCGGTCAGCCCCCACGCCAGCCCAATGCTGAGAACCAGAGAGAGCAGATCAATCAGAAACAGGTATCCATACTGCAGTTTTTCACGTTTCGTAATCATACTGTTTCGTTGTCTCCATTTATTTTTACCATTTTATCATATCGGGAGAAGGGTTGCAATAGATGGAGATCGAATGCGTGCTGCTTTTGTCGGCACACTGCAAATGTGTTGTGCCATTTTACGAAAGCACCTTATTGCGCCCAAAATGGTCAGCAAAAAGCGCCCTTTCTCTCGCATCACACAAGAGAAAGGGCGCAATCAAGCTTTATTCAGCTCAGGAGAAACTCCGATCAGCAGTTCTCAGCGAAGTACTTAATGGTACGGACCATCTGAGAGGTGTAGGAGTTCTCGTTGTCGTACCAAAACCGGTTTGTTCGTACCACAATTATATCACGTTTCAGCGTCATTTGCAAGGATTTGATCCGTTTCGCTTCTGACCTGCATTTTTCAGATTTCAGCGTATATTTTTACGACATTCCACGGTTCAAACGCCTTGGGTCTAGGGCTTCCGCCGGGGCAGCAGCTCTCCCAAGCACTCTCCTCAGAAGCTCCATGACAGCTAGATTGCCAACATGTTCCTGCTGATTAACCGAAATTTCTCCGGACGTGATTTTGAGTCATGGTGCGGGAAATGTAGTCATTTATGTTTGATATAGAACAGTTCTATTCGTTCCGAGTCACACCAATTACCATTTATATAAGAAAACCGCGTGAACTGCCAGAGCTATAACTCTACGCTCCGACTGATCCACACGGCTCTAAAATATTTATTTCAGCTTTGCGAGGATCTCATCTGCCGTCATACCGGACGCCAGCAGCTTCTTCAGCACATCCTCAGCTTCGGCTTTCTTTGCGGATTCCGCTGCTTTGGTTTCAGCCTTGACCTTCTTGGCTTCGATTCTGGCGATTTCCTTGTCGATAGATTTCAGCTCTGCCTTCTTGGCTTTCAGGTCAGCTTTCAGCGCATCGATATTCGCGGTGATGGATTCGATTTCAGCGGCAGCGGCTTCCTTTGCGGACTGCTTTTCAGCAATCTGAGATGCAAAGTCAACGGTTGCTTTTACGGTCTTGGGCTTGTTCTTGCTTCCTTTGGGACGGGGCATAGGGGACACCTCCAATGTTTTTTGATGGCTTCAGTATAACACTCGTCTTTTATGTTCGCAAGAGGTGCATTCTGTAGAATAAAAATATAATTTGATTCAAGCAATGTGAAGGGGGTGCTCAACTGCACCCGGCAAAAATTAATATTTGTTTATATCTTCTACTTCTGCTTTTGACACACTTTAGTAGGTTTGCCACGTAGATATTTCTGTCAGCTACCGCGTTAGAAATTTTCAAGTCGCTTCAGCTTTGCAAGGATCTCATCCGTGCTCACGCCGCTTGCCGACATTTTCTCAATTTTCCTTTCACAGGGATAACAATATTGTCTTATACAACAGATCCACTGACCGAATTTTGAACATTTATTAAGCCAATCTGAGGCTGGAGACTCAACTCTTTTATAATTGATATTTCTCTTTTCCTGTTTAGTTCATCGTTTCCCTTTGCCGTCAAAATATGTCCCGATATGCCTGCATCCGGCTCCACTTTTTTATATATCCCGCACTCTCGAGTTCTTCTATGTATGCATTAAACTTTTCTTTGGATATGCCTAATATATGCTCATCAATAAACCGTTTTCTCTGAATTGTTCGCAAGAGTGCCCTGTAATAATCCAAACTGCTGTCGATACGTTTGCGCGGAATATAAGGCTTTTCAATATCGGGTAACAGCAGCGTCTCTCCATCTATACACATGCCAGTAATGTATCTTTATAAACATAAGACAAAACCGTATTTTTGCTGCAGCTCCACTTCTTTACCGCCTCATCAATAGTAATCATCTGAAGCCCTCTAGTATCAATTCAAATCTAATAATTTCAACTTATATTCTAGCCACAGAACCTCACTGTGTTGTCTTTTATGCCTTGATTCCCTGATACTCCTGCTGAACCTGCTGATAGCTTTCCAGATTGCCAATGTCATACCGCTTGCCCGGCATCTCCATAGCATGCACATCCGTTACTGTGCACAACCATGCAATAAAGCTGCCCGGAGCATCGGTACCGCACTTCTTCTGTGCAATTGCATCTTTGACCTTTCTGGCATCTGCCCGAGTGTACACATAGAAGGGAGGGCAGCACCAGTGGCTCTTGGGCTGGGCAGGCTTTTCTTCCATGGAAAGGATCTTGTCCTGATCGTCGAGTTCCACCACACCGCACTTTATGAGCTTCTTTTCCTCTGGTTCATAATAGCGCATTATACAGGAGGTTTTCTTCTGTTGGGCATAAGCCACAAATTTGGAAAGAGAGAAATCCAGCACATTGTCGCCGGCGATCACCAGCAGGTCATCGTCCAGCCCCAGCTGGTCAATGGCAAATTGCACGTCACACACAGCACCAAGCCGGGTCTCATTGCTGCTGGTTCCATCGTCCACCACCTGAATATTCTGCTTTTTGGTTGCAGCCCAGTTTTCAAAATGATGGGCATACTTGTGATTGCTGATGACCACATAAGTATTCACCAGACCAGCGGTGTCAATGTCATCCACCAGCCAGTCCAATATGGTCTTATCCCCTACCTTCAGCAAGGGTTTGGGAAAGTTTTCGGTCAATGGATACAGGCGGGTTGCGTATCCCGCGGCCAAAATCAAGCACTTCATATTAGTTCTCCGTCTTATGCCCTACGCCGTCCGCACTCTCGCACAGATGGAAACTGTACTTACCACGCATCTCCGGGAATGCAGTGAGATACTTTCGTTCCACTTCTTCCCGGATGTCATCTACCTTATTGGGATCGATCAACGCCATACAGCACCCCTTAAAGCCAGCACCGCTGAAGCGCCCACCGTAAATGCCAGCGGTCTCCCTCATAATCTCGTAGAGTTTGATCTGCTCCGGCGCACCGGATTCCCAGTTGTGGATGCTGCTCCATCCAGATTCAAAGGACAGGCGTCCATACTCTTCTAGATCGCCTCGCCGCCATGCTTCCGCACCGGCTTCCACACGCTTGAACTCGGTATACCAATGTTCACAGCGTTTGGCCCACTGTACCGGCAGCTTATCTTTATAGGTCTGGTAGATTTCATACGAAACATCACGGGCATTGGCCTCATTGAACTTTCCGTACTCCAGACCCGCAAAAGCCTGCAAGGCGTATACACCAGAACGCAGTTCGTCCACCCGCATATTATATTTAGAGCCAGCCAGACTGTGCTCCAAACCGCTGAAAAACACCGCAATCTTGTATGGCTTCATATTGGGATTTGTTGGAATCAGCTCATAGTGGTTGTCCTTGCAATCCAAATACAGCAGGTGATCTTTTTTACTCAGAACCTCGCAGCTCTGATCCAGGGTTCCTACATTAACACCCACATATTTTTTTTCTGCTTCGAACGCAATGCTGATCAGCGCTGAAGAACTCACCTTGATTCCATTGACCTGGCATAGCGCCTCCAAAAAAGACAGGATCACAGCCGCAGAGGAAGAAAGCCCTCCGATAGGCAAAGAACCCTCTATCACTCCACAGAGACCAACTGTCAGCGGAAACCGATTGCTCAAAGCCCAGGTTGCACCTCGCAGATAATCTGCCCAGTCACCCGTCTTTTCCCCAATTTCACGGATGTGCCACTGCGCACGTTTGGGAAATTGCAGGCTGCACATTTCAACAACGCCATTCATCTTTGGCTTGTATGCAATATGGATTCCTTTATCAATCGCAAGTCCTGTGATCTTTCCTAAATTGTGATCACTGTGGGCACCAATGGGGCAAATCCGATAGGGGCAAAAGCTAATGTCCACGGGATCTTTTCCATATATTTCATAGAATCGTTCTTCACAACGCATGCGCTTCCTCCCATCACCTTATGCCATATAAAATTCTTTGTACCACTCCGCAAACTTCCGCAGGCCATCCCGAAGCGGAGTGTGAGGCTTAAAACCAAAGTCACGCTCCAGCGGCTCGGTATCTGCAAAGGTAACAGGCACATCGCCGGGCTGCATGGGAACCAGCTCCTTGTGTGCCTCGAAATCATAGTCCGCAGGCAACACACCGGCACGAACCAGTTCTTCGGACAATATCTGTACGAAGTCCAGCAGGTTCTCCGGATTGGAATTACCGATGTTGTAAACTGCATAGGGCGGAATGGGCAGACCATCCTCGCCATTCTTCTTTTCCGGTGCCTTTGCCATCACACGGACAACACCTTCCACGATGTCGTCCACATAGGTAAAGTCCCGCTTGCAGCTGCCGTAGTTGAAAATCTTGATGGTTTCGCCGTTCGCCAGCTTGTTGGTAAAGCCAAAATATGCCATATCCGGACGACCGGCAGGGCCATACACCGTGAAGAACCGCAGGCCGGTAGAGGGGATATTATAGAGTTTGGAGTAGGCGTGCGCCATCAGTTCGTTGGACTTTTTGGTAGCCGCATACAGGGATACAGGGTTGTCCACCTTGTCATCGGTGGAGTAGGGCACCTTCTTGTTGCTGCCATAAACGGAGCTGGAAGATGCGTACACCAGATGCTCCACCGGATAATGACGGCAGGCTTCCAGAATGTTATAGAAGCCAATCACGTTGCTCTCGATATAGGCATCCGGGTTGGTGATGGAGTAGCGCACACCAGCCTGGGCACCCAGATTGACCACAATGTCTGGGTGATACTGCTCAAAAATACCGTTGATGAGAGCTTTATCCGCAAGGTTGCCCTTGATGAAGATGTAGTTCTCGAACTTCTGAAGCTCTGCCAGGCGAGCCTCCTTGATACGAACATCATAATAATCGTTCATGTTGTCCAGACCGATGACCTTGGTATCCGGCTCGGTAGTCAGGATACGCTTGGCAAGGTTGGAACCAATGAAACCGGATGAACCGGTGATGAAGATTGTTTTACTCATTTCCTTTTTCCTTTCATCGCAATATGAGTCAATGCCATCATTTTGTCTTTATATGCAATAAAATTAAGGCACACTGTAATAATAATAGCTAAAAGAGCAGTAACAATGACTAATATAATCCACGAAAGATATGAAACAGAATGCATTGTTAGCATCCCAGAAAGCATTACAATGCAAATAGCTGTTACGCTATCAACCACAAACTGTTTTACGACTGCCTTCATCGGCCAAAATACAAAGTGTCGCGAATCATATACCGCCAACCACACCGTTTGATACACCATCGTTGCAAGAATACCGATTGCGATGCCAATCAATCCCTACATTTTTACCGTTAGCACCGAGAAGAAAATATTGATTGTGGCCACTACAATGTAGTTTTTGGGGTCTGCTTGTAGTGCTCTGCTGCCAAAAATAGGGAACACGCAGGAAGTGCTTTGCGTTTGCTACCGTTCGTAATATCGCAAATTGCAACTAGATATGATTTGCATTGTTAATGCTACCGTACGCAAAAATTGTTCCAGTATGAATCCCCTTGTCCATCCAAATCGTTCATTCAATTGCCCATTTGTTAATGATTTGCTTTCTGCATTCTATTGCCTAGCCTATATACATCTTTTAGACCTTACTTGGCTTCAATCCTGCAGAAAAAATCCTTATTACCTCTCTTAGCCTTCTCTTGTAGAAAACATATTCAACTACAACGAGCAATCCAGCCCATATCACCGCTTTTTTTATTGCAAGTAGAACCCACGAATAATATGTGATTTGCTTAAGTTCAATTGATTTTGTTGCAATAATTCCTAGCGAAAAAACGCATATGTCTACAAAAACAAGCTTAAGTTGCTCTCTAAGAGAAGTCTTAATCAAATTCCTGGATACATAAACCCATGACCATAACAGATGAAATACCATTGCAAGCAGAGTTCCAATAGCTACACCAACAAGTCCAAGGGCCTTCACAAGAACAATCGATGATATGAGATTTATGCTTGCTGTAAGCATGTAAAACCCCTGAGTCTGCTTGTAATGTCCCGCTGCCAGAATTAATGTATTATACGGAATCCTAAGGCAGCGAAAAACTGTCGCCAGCACAATTATCAATGCAAATAGTGGCTGTATATATTCCGCATCAAAAACGCCATATGTATACACTCGAACAAATGGTATTATTAGAGTCCACACACACCCCACGAACCACACCATTCCTGCGTGCGTGAGCCATTCTACCATCTCAAAAGAACTTTGCGATGTCACCTTATCATCTCTAGCAAACAGTTCACCAAAAAAAGCCTGCAGACCATTAAATAATGCCGTAAAAAGCGTCATAACTCCGTTAATAACCAAGTTGTAGACAGCATAAATTGAAACATTTGAAAGTGTGGAAAATATGGTTAGCACCATCATATCCGTTCCCTCTAATACTACTGCGGCTAGATGCTGTGCAACTCCATTCCATTTTTGTTGAATTGGCTCCTCATTATACTTTATTTTCCAGTTGATCTGATACTTTTGTTTTACATAGATACGGAGAACAATCGGACGTAACAAATATATCAAGGATGTTACCAACTTCACTATCTGCACAGAACAATCTGCAGAAATCAACATCGTACAAACCACAGTATTCAGAATTACCGTTATGGTTTGAAGATTATACTGGATATAACTGAGTTGGTCTGCATTCAGCAACAGTGCATTGACTATTCCAAAATAATACTGTGCAAAAGAACTTATAGAAATCGCTGCAATCAACGATGCAACATACACAACCCCAAAATTCTGTTGAGCTATCATTGGATACAAAATCAACAAAATCAACACATACGCAAACAGGATTCTCGCTAATCGATGAAAGAATCTATTCGCCGAAACCATTATCTTACTAATCTGCTCCACATCATGATATGCAAGTGGTTTATACAAAGCTGACTGGACAACTGCGCCTACGCCCAGTTCAAGGAATGAAATAACTCCCAAAAACTGCGAAATAGATGTAACCAGCCCATTAACTTCTGAGCCAAAATGGAGCAAGAACAGTTTTGGTAGAATAAACGCACATACAAGAGCTGTAATTTGGTATATCAGCGATGCGGTTATATTTTTGGCCAAACGTTTTTTTCTCATAACTCTTTCCTTAAACCATTTATTTATCGTGCTACTGCCCATCTAAAGAAATCATCTAATCAAACGGATTCCCTCTTTTAGTCTATAATCAACCACGATTCACATTAAGCAACGTAAAGCCCGCATCAACTGTTAATACTAGATTGATTTACACACAATTCCTTCGGCAGTTTTATCCAGTCCCCCAACGTCTTTTCCCAATGCTCCGGATGTATTGAACAAAATCCCGCATTATGAAAGAACGTTAATTCTCCAAAATAGATATTGCCCCCAATAACATATAAATCAACTCTGACAAAAGGGATCCCTTGTGATAGTTTTTCAGCAATCGCTTTCATTTCATTGAATAAGTACGGTTTTGGAGGAATTACATTTGAATTTGGGTCTTTCATCCTCATATCAAGGTGATTAAACTCCATATCAAAAAAGTCTGTTGTCGCATTTTCAGAATTGTCATTCGAAATATACATAAACTTAGGAACACCGTTAAAACAAAAGAATTTATAGTCAGTTAATTCACCACAATTACTGTCATCCACCATATATTTTTCTGCAATAATCTTTCTTGGGACATCCTTGTAGGGCCATTCGCGGTGCCTAATATAATAATTTTCTTTGAGTCCCTTTCGCAGTTCTGCCCTAACTTTTGAAATATCCAGCTTTGATTTATCTTTGCAAATACACATTCCCAATCCGGAATTATGGTTGCATTTCAGTACAAACTGGTCAGGCAGTGCATCAAAATCGATTTCATCCGGATCATCCCACACACCCAACAGCGGAATCAGGTATTCCTCCCCCAACTCCTGCGCAATATACTCCCGAACCTTGTACTTGTCCACCATCATGGTGTATTCCGGTTTCCGATTGTAGAGTTTTAACCACTGGAGTTTCTCGTTGAAGGTTTGGGGCGAGTCTAAATTCAGACTTTTTCCAAATTCAGCTTGAAATCTTCTTTGTAAGTATTCTCTGTCGGGCATGTCATTGTATTTTCCTCTTCCCGAATCAATTTTAAACCGATAATCCGCATTTACCATGTATTTGAATGCAGCCTTGCAGTATTTCTTTATTTTTATCATACCGGTATCCTTTCATTATCAATGATTTGAATCGCAACTTTTTGTCATCCAAGCAAATAAGGAACGACCCCAGATGCCTCTACTAGATTTTTAATAAACCTTATGTACTCTTGAGCAACGAATGCCACAACAAACATCTTCGATAGCCATACGCCAATTTTACTTTTCGAATTTCGTATTATACAAATGAATATCATGGATATTAGATACATTTCTGGTATAGCAAAAAAGTACCCCAGTCTCGCTCCTCCGTAAGAATATGTCGCAATTGTTGCTATCCTAATTGGAATTAGCACTATGCACTTTTCCGCAAATGAATTTTCTTTTATTATCTGCTCTGACAACGCAATAGAAATAATTGCTATTACTACTGGTGAGAGATACGCCATAATATTGGATTTACGTTGGAGATACGATTCATATCCAATTTTTAGTATGTTATTTTGCACAATTTGAACACCATAGTGCATAAATAGGAATATTAAAACTGACACCGCTATCAGATTCCTCTTTGTCTTCATCTGTGGCCTTTTCTTCATTAAAAGAAGCCACAGATATACTGCCAGAAAGACCACTGCTGTATAATGAATCATTACTGCAACTAGAATCTCAACCAGTGCAGTTTTCCATTTATTCTTATCCATGTTAACTAGGGACAGCATACATATCGAAATAGACCACATATTCCTGAATACATTAAAGGAGTAAATATAATACAGAAATAATAGCATACACGGTAGATACCGAAAATAGTCCTTTTTTTGTATGTCTTCTGTCTTTTTATACGCATACAACGCTGTATAATAGAGCGAAACAAAAATGGTGGTGTATCCTATGAAGAAGATTGTTCTAATACTTCCACCCAGTTTATTTACCGCATAGCATAATCCCATAAACAGAGGCTCTCTGCCCTGTGTCTTGAATTGGAATCCTGCTATCCAATCAGGCGCACTTTGAGCTGCATTAAAAATATTTACGTACTCAATCGTGTCTGTTCCGACCGAAAAGTCTCGAAATACCGCAAGAGCGATTGACGTAACCATGAAAAATCCAAAGACAAAATACACCTGTCCTCTGTAATAGAAATACCTTGAATTACCATTTATTCTTACCATGTATATAGAAAACGCTCCTATTAATGAAAGCAACATATACATATTCACAGTTGATATTATTGTCATTATTATCTACCTTTTATTTTCTCCTGCGGCATCAAGGTACTGGCACCATTCAACCATAATCTTATCCGTATGAAACTCCATCGCAGTTTTCTTTGCAGCTACGCTCATTCTGCTGCGCATAGTTTCACTGCTCATCATTTTCACAATTGCATCAGCAAGGATGTCGGCATCTCCGCAAGGAACCAAAATACCATTTTGCTCCTGTTTAATCAGCGCTCCAGGACCTCCACATGGGCAATCTGTTGAAATAACTGGCATTCCAACTGCCATAGCCTCCATCAAAGCATTGGGCATTCCTTCAAAATCAGATGACAGAACAAAGCACCTACCATGCCTCAGTTCATCCTCAACATTACTGATTTCACCCATAAACTGTATACAGTTTTCTATGCCAAGTTCCCGAGCCAGTTCTCTTAAACTACGTTCTTCAGTTCCCTTTCCATATAGCTTTAAACTAATGTCGGGCAAAACTTTGTGAACTTCTGCAAAAGCCCTAATCAAAAGTGCATGATTTTTCTGCGGAACCAGTCGTCCCACTGTAATCACACTGTTATCTCGTCCATCCCACTGTTTATTAAAAAATTTCGGCATAACGGGATTGAATATAACTTTACTTTTTCTCCGCACAGAATTGGGAAAGTATTCCGATGCCATCTCCGTTTGAAAAACGCATCCGTCTGCCAAATGAAATAGCGCCCCTGCTATTGCTTTTTTGATCCTACTATTTCCATACTCTCTATAGGGATCATTTCTCACGGATACAACCTTACGGCAATGCAGTCCCAGTGTGGCTACCAGCATCCGATAATTAGGAGGTCCCAAAAACGAAAGTACAACATCTGGCTTTTCTGTCTTGACAATCTTATGCAGTCTTTTTACTCGATAAAAATTTTTCCAAGACGTCATTCCTTGATCCAGAAAAAGCCTTCGAATTCTTGAATCAATTGGGTATTCCGCTTTCCCTTGTTCTGGCAAAATATCATTAATCAGGATTGTCTCAACATTCTTATCGCAAAGATATTTTCCCAATACGCTCATAACACGCTGGGCTCCACCTTTTTGCATCGAGTCAATATAAAGTAATGCTTTCTTCATCTTAACCTTCCTACACTTAGATTCTACGCTAGCTTTTTAAATATCCTTGTTTCCATCCGGTGATACAATGCCGCGAAAAGCAAAGTTATAACAGTAACTTCAATTGTAAGCAAAAAATCATTCGTTAAAATCCGCGAAATTAGTGTAATAAAGAATCCATGCCATAGATAAATTAGATATGACAACTCCCCGCAAAAATCAAATATTCTAGTCTTAAGGAAACCTTCTTCAATATTTAGAATAAGTGCAATAACAAAGCTCATTGCAGAAATAATCATAAGTGCAACGCAAATATATGTGCTTAGAATTTTAAACAAGGATATCTTGAATTCTGCTATCCATCGATGTAGATAATCTGTTATAAAGAAAATGACTAATGATCCCACTTTCCTTCCCCATACTCTTTTAAGCGCACTAAGTCTACTCTCATATTTCCCACAAATAATGCCCAGTATAAAACACGGCGTCGACACATACCACCACGATCCAATGTTAAAATATGAGGCGACAAACGCAAATCCTAGCCAAGCTATAACGTATGCGATTATCGGCATCCTATACGTCTCGAAGATGTAGAATAAGACATGCAATGCCAGAATCTCAACAACATACCATAGTATTGTATTGCTCAGTTTTACTCCAATGCATTTCATAATAAACTGAGAATAGTTTCCGCTATATAATGCTGTTACTACCGTGTGACAAGTCTCTGCGAGGAGAAATGGTAGGTAGATTCCTATAAGTTTTCTTTTTAGGAAATCATTAAGATAGTTTTGCCGACTTTTAGTTGATTTTTTTAACCCATATCCACTGTAAAAAAAGAATATACCAACGAACAAATACCCTCCCCCGAACAGAAAAAATTCCAACTGCCAATACGGTGAATGGATCAAATGACTTAGCATTATATAAATTGCAGCAATTCCTTTTATTCTCAACGCAACTGTTTTATCTAAGAAAGGTATTTGATTCGCACTCATCAGTACTTCCTCCACACCATCTTATTAACTACATTCACATAACCCTGAATGATGCGAACCACCTTCATAGACACGGTTTCGTCCACATAGTCGGGGCAGGGTTTGCCCAGAACGCCCTTCTGCTTCATTTCGATAGCCATATCAGTGGCATTGAGAAGTTCACGAGTAGTAATGCCAGCCAGAATGAAGTCACCAGCTTCCAGCGCCTCAGGGCGTTCCGTACTGGTACGGATGCACACGGCAGCGATGGGATGACCGATGGATAGGTAGAAGCTGCTCTCCTCGGGCAGAGTGCCGGAGTCGGAGACGATTGCCAGCGCGTTCATTTGCAGCTTGTTGTAGTCGTTGAAACCCAGCGGCTCATTGACCCGGACACGAGGGTCCAGTTTGAAGCCGCTCTTTTCAAGACGGTGCTTGCTTCTGGGATGGCAGGAGTACAGGATGGGCATATCGTACTTTTCTGCCAGAGCGTTGATGGCAGTAAACAGGCTCAGGAAATTCTTTTCAGAGTCGATGTTCTCCTCACGGTGGGCGGACAGCAGAATATACTTGTCCTTCTCCAGCCCCAGACGCTCCAGAACATCGCTTTTCTGGATCTTCTCCAGATTCATGTGCAATACCTCTGCCATGGGAGAGCCTGTCTGATAGGTACGCTCCTTGGGCAGACCAGTATCTGCCAAATACTTCCGGGCGAACTCGGAATAGCACATATTCACGTCGGAGATCACATCCACGATACGGCGGTTGGTTTCCTCGGGCAGGCACTCGTCCTTGCAGCGGTTGCCTGCCTCCATGTGAAACAGCGGGATGTGCAGTCGTTTTGCACTGATGGCAGAAAGGCAGGAGTTGGTATCGCCCAGCACCAGATAGCCCTCCGGCTGCAATTCAGAGAGAATTTCATAGCTGCGACCCAGAATGTTTCCGCAGGTCACACCCAGATTCTCGCCAACCACAGGCACAAGAATGTCCGGGCCATATTCCCCAAAGGTGTTCTTCAGTTCGAAATCCTCCCAGAACACGGTGGAAAGGTTTCTGTCCCAGTTCTGATTGTAGTAGACCACGCAGCAGTCAAAGTATTCCCGGCAACGCTTGATAACCGCAGCCAGTCGGATAATCTCCGGACGGGTGCCACAGCCAATCATGACCTTGGTGCGCCCGTCATTTTTCCATGTAAAATTGTGTTCCATAAAATTCTCCTAACGTCAACCAGTAGCTTCTCTTACACTGGCTCGAAGAAGGTGTCTGGGTGGTTCGGGTTGAAGATCTCGTTGCAGGTCATCACCGTCACCAGATTCTCCGTCTCACTCAGGTTGATGATATTGTGCGTCCAACCGGGAATCATGTGAACAGCCTCGATCTTATCCCCGGAAACTTCGAACTCCACCGTTTCTCCGGTGTTGATGTTCCGTTCCTGAATCAAGCCGTGCCCAGCCACCACAATGAACAGCTCCCACTTGGAGTTGTGCCAGTGCTGCCCCTTGGTGATGCCCGGACGACTGATGTTGATGCTCACCTGACCGCAGTCGGCAGTGTGTACCAGCTCCGTGAAGGAGCCACGGTTGTCCACGTTCATTTTCAGAGCATACTTGAATTTATCTGTGGGCAGATAGGTCAGGTACAGGGAGTACAGCTTCTTTGCAAAGGAGCCGTCCGGCATTTTCGGAATCATGAGGGTCGTGGGCTGTGCCTTGAACTCTTGCAGCAAGTCCACAATCTCGCCCAGCGTAACCTTGTGGGTCACGGGAACGCAGCAGTAATGACCATCTGCTTGCAAAACAGTCTCCACACCGTCAAATTCACAGTGCTGCTCCTTGCCTTCCAGCAGATCAAACATCCCTTCTACCAGATCGTCAATGTATAGCAGTTCCAGCTCGGTGCTGCGGTCGTTGACGGTGAAGGACTCATCGTTGGCAACCGCCCAGCAGAAAGTGCTGACAGCACTGTTGTACTTGGGACGGCTGTGTCCCATCAGGTTCACAAAGCGGTAGACGGCAACCTTTGCGCCGGTCTCCTTGGCGTAGTCGAAGAACAGTTCCTCGCCAGCCTTCTTGCTGCGGCCGTACTCGCTGTTGCCGAAGCGACCAGCCAAAGTAGCCTGAATGGAGGAGGACAGCATGATGGTGGCCTTGTTGTTGTGCTTTTTCAGGCAGTTCAGCAGGTCGGATGCAAAGCCAAAGTTGCCCTTCATGAAGTCTTCTGGTTTTTCCGGGCGATTTACGCCTGCCAGATTGAACACGAAGTCTGCTTTCTGGCAGTATTCGTCCAGCTCCTCCGGGGTGGAGTTCAGATCATACTCGAAGATTTCTTCAATATTCAATGCCGGGCGGGTCTTATTTTTCCCATCTCGGATGTTTTTCAGGTTGTTACACAGGGCGGTTCCCACCATGCCCTTGGCACCTGTGACTAGAATGTTCATCCTATCACCTCTTTAATGTACTGCGGTGCAGTCCGGAATATCTGCGCCATCCGGCACGGTTGCATGATTGCAGATGGTGCAGTTGCTGCCGATGCGGGCAAAGTTGCCCACAGTCGCGCCGGTACGGATGACGCTGTTGGTGTAAATCAAAGCATAGTCCCCTACCGCTGCATCACAGTGGATTTCCGTTCCGGCATTCAGCAAAACACCGTTGCCAACGGACGCACCATTCTGGATACAAGCGTTTTGCAGCACCACACAGCCGTATCCCATCTTGGAATACGGACTGATATAGGCACTGGGAGCAACGATGTTGGGAAAAGCAAAGCCAAGTACTTTTGCTTTCTCATACACCTGCGCCCGGAACTGGTTATTGCCGATGCCCACCACCAGCAGGCCATATTCTTTCCGCAGATCTGGCAGATCAGCAAGACCGCCAACCACCGGAATGCCGCAAATCTCAACACCCACAGGCTGTCCATCGTCTACGAAAGCACAGTCGTATTGGAGCATCGCCAGCTCCGCTACCATGCGCCCGAAACCACCGGCACCGACCAGCAGGAGCTTTTCCTTAGACATTGGGAATACCCTTCAACTCGTTCTGCACATACTCAGTGGTCATGATTTTCTTCACGGTGCCCTCTACATCCAAACGAGTAGTGTTGTGGCTGGTGTAAGACTCATCGGCCATGGTGTGAACCTCGCCCTTGACCACGAACTTATCGTAGTTCAGGTCACGATTGTCAGCGGCGACACGGAAGTAATGGCCCATATCCTCGCTGCGCAGACGCTCCTCACGGGTCATCAGGGTCTCGAACAGCTTCTCGCCGTGACGGGTACCAATGATGTTCGTGCCAGTGTCACCGAACAGCTGCTGAACAGCCTTTGCCAGATCACCAATGGTGGAAGCATCAGACTTCTGGATGAACAGATCACCAGGATTTCCGTGCTGGAAGGCGAACATGACCAGATCCACAGCCTCATCCAGATTCATCAGGAAACGGGTCATATTCGGGTCCGTGATGGTGATGGGATTGCCCGCCTTGATCTGGTCGATGAACAGAGGGATGACACTGCCGCGAGAGCACATAACGTTACCATAACGAGTGCAGCAGATGGTCGTACCGCCACGCTCAGCCGCCACACGGGCATTTGCAAAAATAACATGTTCCATCATAGCCTTGGAGATACCCATGGCATTGATAGGATAAGCTGCCTTATCCGTAGACAGGCAGACCACACGCTTAACGCCTGCGTCAATAGCAGCATGCAGGACATTGTCTGTGCCGATGATATTGGTCTGAACAGCCTGCATCGGGAAGAACTCGCAGGACGGAACCTGCTTCAGAGCAGCAGCGTGGAAGATGTAGTCAACACCAGGCATAGCGTCCTTGATGGACTGCGGATTGCGGACATCACCGATGTAGAACTTGACCTTCTTAGCCGCTTCCGGGTGTTTTGCCTGAAGCTCATGACGCATATCGTCCTGCTTCTTTTCGTCACGAGAGAAGATGCGGATCTCCTTCAGGTCAGAATCCAGGAAGTGCTTCAGAACGGTAGAACCGAAAGAACCAGTACCACCAGTGATCATAAGGGTTGCGTTATCAAATGCAGACATTTTTCTTGTACCTCATTATTTCATTATATGTTCTTTTTTCCTATATTTCTAATTTCTTTGGATGGCACACCTCCAACAATAGTGTACGGTGGAACACTTTTATTGACTACTGCTCCAGCTGCAACAGTAGCACCCTTTCCAACCGTAACACCTTTCAAGATTGTCGAATTTGCACCAATCCAATTGTCTCCAGCGAAAACTACATCCTGATCATCACTGTCACGCTTATCCGAATCCTTAACCTCATACATTCTTTTGCCTAACACATCAATCCGATGGTTTCCAGTGATAACCGATACATTCGGTCCGAACATAACATAGTCACCGATAATCACCTTTGCCCGCGTAGATAACAAAAGGCAGTTTGCTCCAATGGAAACATAATTTCCAGTATACACGTTTTTCCATGTCCCTCTTGAGTTCTTTCCAATATTCACATGAGTACCATGTTTTGCTAACTGCATCCTCATAAAAGGCACATATATAAATTTATGCCACACTCTTTCTACAAGGTCCAACGATTCAAATACGAATCTCATTATAAACCTCCTGAATTTTTTGGAACACTACCACATCCTTATAAGCACAAGCAACCTTGTTCAGATTCCACGCAGACATTTCAGATCGAACTTTCTGCGGACGGATTTTTTCTATTGCTCGTACTATTTCCTCGCTTGACATAGTGTCGATGATTATACCGCCACATGTCTCAATCATTTCAGCATTAGAGCCAACATTTGTTGCAATTATTGGCAAGCCTGATGCCATCGCTTCCAGCATAACCATTGAGAACCCCTCTGTATAGCTAGGAAAAAGAAATGCGTCAGCTTTTCGCATTAGACTAATTGCTTCCGTGTGTTCTTTTCTTCCATAGAAAACAACATTATCTGGAGCCTGTATTTTAGAAATTTCATCCGAAACCGGTCCAATCAAGTGAAACACAACATCCTTCTCTTCACGAGCTGCGTCAATAATTTCGCGGATGCCTTTTTCTTGTTTTACATGTCCAACGTAAACTATGTTTTTCAATTCCTCCGCTATAGAGCTATGTGGTTGAATTATGCTGCCGTCTACTGCGTTTGGAATCTTATCTGCTTTTCTGCCAGATATTTTATTAACATAGGACAATGACGTTTGATTTAAAACTAGGATTCTATCAACAGAATCAAAGATATACTTTCCAAGTCTTATTGCAGTCTTTCCTTTTAGCTGATCTTGAATATTACAATGACAATGAAAGACTATGTGATGTTTGTGCGATAGTGCTACGCAGAGAGCATCTCTGATTATCCCAGTAGTACTACACGCAGAACAAATGTGAATTACATCAACCTGTTTCTTTCTAAGGATTGATAGATAATTCATGATTATTCTAAAAAAACGTTTAGCCTCTGGAAGCAGAGGAATTCTTCCACCTTTATGAAGCGCTCTTTCTCCAATAAAAGCTGTATTGACAGTGTACACTTCATTGATATTTTCACTATCTTTTAGGTACTGTTCAGTCCAGGTTGCCATTCCGCCATTTGGAGGTGGAAGCGGTGAAACAAGTAGAACCTTCATTTCTTATCTCCAACAACTAATCTAGCATATTCTTTGCTGTTTTTAGAATTCAAGAAATGCAAAAACAATTTATCACTACATACCGTGACATTGCTTTCTTTAACTGCCTTAATTGCTTTTCTGAGATTCTGCGGTTGGTCTGACTCTGTCAAATAATATCCCGGCATTTGGGCTATCCATCGTCCAAACTTTGATTGATTACCAAAACAAAAAATAATTGGTTTCTGGCATGCAATGCAAGTAGCAGTTTTACTTGGCAGAGCCGTTCGATAGATGTTGGGTGCAAGAGGAATCACATTTACATCTGCCATAGCATAAATGCTAGGAGCCAACTCTGATGGCTGCATCGGCCAGAAAGAAATATTGCTTAACCTTTCCGCTTCGTGTTGAAGCCGTTCCTTATACATGCCATCTCCAAAAATATGAAAGTGAACGTCTTCTTCATCCTGCATAAGTTTTGCGGTTTCTACTACCACATCTACATTCTGCATAGTTCCAATGTTGCCTGCATAAACAACATTAAACTTATCCGTAGATAAAAACTTCGCTATTTTTTCGCTATATACGTCTTCATAACGGTACAAACTATCAGTATAGCTCCAGTTATACACAACCTTAGTTTTTTGCGAATCTGCGCCTTTTTCAATCAGCAACTCTTTCATATCTTCCGAAATTGTGATTATTTGATCCGCATGACGGTAGGCATATCGTTGCTCTGCAGAAAGAATCTTATACACTATTCCTTTCGCACTACCGATATAGGCGGCATTTTCCGGAAAGATATCCTGCACATTGTAGGTTAGTCTTGCCTTTGGCAATAATCGCTTAACCATAAATGCCATAACTCCTGCGGCATTACTTGATTGATTAAAAACAGCCTCACAATCTCTGTGTTTCCAAATCGCTTTACGGCAGCGCCAAATATACCCCAATCCTGCCAGATATCTTCCGGCCAGATTTCCTTTGGCTGCCATTTGACACGGCACGCAGTCCGTTGTTACACCAAGGTTGGCAAGTTCCTTTGGCAGGACATCGAGCGGTCCCCCCGTATTCTGTTGAATAATATGTACGGTATGACCATTAGCGTATAGTGCCTGAACTATGGCTACCAACAAGTGTTCTGATGGCGTTCTTCTGTCAAAGCTGCCATCCATCCACATCAATACTTTCATTCAATATCTCCATTACAACGTAAACGGCACTAGGCGTTACTAGATGACTAGTGAACACATGTCGTCATCCTATTCTTACGAGGTTCTCACCATTTCTGTATTTGTCAAATGCATCAGCAATTTTTATGGATACATTCTCTTCTATACTGCTGACATTCACCACGCTGTTGATTGCTCGTATAAAAGCTGCTATTTCGTAACGGATGCCTTCACCTTCCAGTTGGTAAAAATATCGCTTATTGTCCGTTTGATTCTCAAATCTAACTTCAAAATAATCCGTTTTCCACCATGGAGCAGGGACATATACATAGCCTTTTGTTCCTGAGATAATGAGTTGCCCCTCTGCCTTTACGCCCATACCAACTCTGGCCGTTGCCACAGCATTAGGATAAATCAGATTCATCTGAGTAAACCTGTCATAATGTTGTTGCTGATCATAAAAACTTGAAACAAATTGTTCCACACAGTCATTCGTGCCCAGTAACTGATAAATTGGGAGCAGTGCCGTTGGCATCCAAGCCTCAAACCCTGACCAAACATGATTCCGTTCTTCTAGGGTTGGTGCTTTTTCCCTTAGACTGGTACAGACCGAATCTATCGATACCACCTGCCCGATTTTTCCACTTTTTATTAGTAGAAGGAGCCTATCATACGCAGTTGCATATGCAGTTTTAATTGACTCCATGAGAATGACCTGATGTTGTTTTGCCAATTCGAAAAGTTCCCTTACTATTTCCGGATTAATTGCTATCGGTGATTCTACTAGAACGTGCTTACCAGCATCTATCGCTTTGCGTATCTGCCCCTCATGCTGTTGTGGAACACTAACCAGATAGACTGCATCACACTTTCCCAAAAGTGCCTCAAAGGTTTTGCAGTTTTCGATTCTCCCGTCTACTTCTTTCAGAATTTCTGCATTTTCCGAATATACTGCAGTTACCTCAACACCATTGACAAAAACAGACTCGTTTAAATGCTTGAGCAATAAAGGGTCTTCTCCAACAAGCCCCAGCCTAATTTTTCTCTTCTCTGCTCTAATTTCAGAACTAGAAATCCCCTCGGTTCTCGGAAGATATACTACCTTACAATAGTCATTCAGATAGTCAAACTTCCCAACCCAATCAGAGCCAACCGTGAAAATATCTACACCGTACCTGCGAATGTCGTCTATCTTTTGACCCTCGTATTCCTCCACAATGATCTTATCCGCAAGCCCTGTAGCACGTACTGCCTCAATGCGCTCCATCAATGATTGCTGCACATTGATTTTTCCGCGAGTTTTATCAAAGTCATCTGCCGTGACACCTACAATTAAATAGTCACCCAGTGCTTTTGCGCGTTCCAATAGCTTAATATGACCATAGTGAAGCAAGTCATAGGTACCATATGTAATCACTTTTACCATATCTTGCTTCCCTCCACACAATCAAAGAAGGCCACGCTTTTGCAAATCCTTAAATGCATTCACAAGCGTAGTATTGTCCTCTTTTGTTAGCGCACCAATATGCCCCACACGGAAAATGGTTTCCCTCATTTCACCACCATTAGGACAAATCCAGATACCATACTCATCCTTAAGGGTTGTAAAAACATCATAGGCCGAAACATTCAAAGGGTGTAGCGGCGTTACTGCGTTGGACATCGACTCCGAAACAATTTCAAACGGAAGTCCCTTGATTTTTTCTCTAAAGTCCCGGGCAAGTTCAGAAATTTTCTTAGTTTCATGCTCAACGCCACCTGCGGCCTCGATTTCCTTCAACCGAACATTAATCTGCCGAAGCGTTCCAACCGCTGGTGTGAAAGGCGTCTGCCCCCGTTCACCATTCTTTAGCGCAGATTTCAGGTTAAGATACATACACTTCACTTCACGGTTCTCTACCCGTTTGACAGCCTCACTCGACAAAACAATTACTGATACGCCCGGAGGGCAAGCCAATGCTTTCTGGGATCCCGTAATCATCACCTGAACGCCCAATCGCTTCATCTCAAACTCGTCCGCCAGGAATGAACTGATAGCGTCAACAACCAGAAAGATTCCATTTTTCTTGCAGAACTCACTGATCATTTCCATGTCGTAGTGAACGCCCGTCGATGTTTCATGAACATTAACTAGGAAGCCTGTAAAGCCCTTGCCATCGTATAAAGCCAGTTGCTCTCTATTTAACGCCTTACCCGGCTCCAAGCGAATCTCCTCATAGGGGATTTCATGAATTTGACACAGTTCCACAAAGCGTTGTCCAAAGCTACCGCCATTTACAACCAAGACCTTGTCCGTCTTGTCAAAGACATTCATAACAGTGGCTTCCATAGATGCCGTTCCAGACCCAGTAATAAATACTACTCTAGCATCATCTTCTGCCTTTGCAAATTTTTTCATCAGATTCTCGTTTTCAAGCATAACTGACGAAAACTCAGGAGTTCTAAAGTACGGAACCTGTTCAGCACCAATGGCGCGTACTGCATCATCCGACATTACCGGACCAACTGTAAAATTAAGCATTGATATCCCCACCTATCTTATTTAAAAGTTTTTTCGTGCAGATTTCAGTCGCATGGCCACCAACTTCAATATGACAGTCTCTAAATGCCTTTGCCTTTTGGCTTTCCAAATCGTAATCCGCATTTAGGATATAGCTGAGAACCTCGTCCTCTGTATGACAAATTCCTGATGGAATTTCCTTATCCAAGTCGAAGTAGAATCCACCGCGAGCCTTATTGTAATCTTCAAAGTCATACCCAAAGCACACAATCGGTCTCCCCAGAATGCAGTAATCCATGATAATACTGGAGTAGTCCGAAATGAGGTAATCTGCTACCATTAACAAATCATTTACTACCGGATAATTCGATCCATCTCGAACAAAATCATTAAATTGAATGCCAAGCATCTGTCTAGTATTCACATGCGCCCGAATAATGAGAACATACTTATCACCCAATTCATTCTCCCACTTTTCCAGGTTGATGGGAGGCTTCAGGTTACAGGTCTTACCGCCATCAGTAGATTCTCTCCACGTCGGAGCGTACAGTATCACTCTTTTATTCTCCGGAACACCAAATTGTTTCCGCAGCTCCTTTTTCTTTTCCTCTGTGCATGAATAAAGCGCATCATTTCGCGGCAGTCCAGATAACAAAAGATTTTCCGGAAGAACTCTAAAGTCCCGTGTAATAATCGGTTCCTCGTATCTGCCAGATATACAGAAATAGTCAATATGATCCCAGTTGAAATCATTTCGTCCTTCCACTGCATTACCCATTAAATTGATTGCTGGGCCATGCCATGTGTTCATGTAAATCTGGGATTTCTTCTTATATTTCAGTCCCCGTTCAATATTTACACTTGCGACCCAATATTTAGCTTTTAACGTGGTGATAAAATACTTTGGAGTATCTATTTTGACTTTATCACACGTAAGCTGCGGAAAATCTTCTGGATGTTCAAACGCCCATACATAGTGATAGCCTTCTCCGTCCTTTGTACTCCTCATATACTCGTAGATAGCCCTAGGCGAATCATTATATTGTTTTCCGCTGAACGAAACAAATAGAATCATTTTTTCGTCAACTTTTACGAACAAACCAATGAATTTCAAAACTGCGCTGCCCGCCCCTATAAAAAAACTCATAAGCCACGGTGTATGCTTAAGAAGATACTCCAGTTTCCGCTTCATCGTTATATATCCCTCTCAAATCAATTTTCAAATTCTTTGTTATATAGGTTTTTCCGCCAAGATCATACTTATATTTTTCTGTACCTCTCAACAGATTTAAGCACCGGATTTTTCCCGAACGGTAACACTCTTTAATAATTTCATTACATAAAATCAGTCCAGGACTGTATCGTCTATACTTTTCGTTTATCGCAAGGCGCGGTACCAGGACAGAGCCCTTATCTATAAATCCCTCTAAAAATGCCGCTACCTCTCCGTCAATTAGCAGCGCACAAACTGTCCCATGCTCCTTAACAACTCCCTTTGATACATAATCAGCATAATGTCCGATTTGCGTTGACAAGCCTGTTCCATATCTACTTTGAAGTCTACCTTGATATACTTTCATGCACTCTTTATGCAACTGCCGTTTTTCTGTACCCCCCCCCCCCATAAAATTTACATTCATAGACCTTTTGATCTGTTGACATGCGGTTGTACGCCGTTCTAATATTCTGCTTTGCGTGCTTTGTCAAAGAAGAGAAATAGTTATCATATGTTTCTTCTTCCAACTGCACCGCAACATTTTCAACATCGGCTTCCGAAAGAAGCTCTCGTTCTTCCACAATGGATTTTATTGCTACATAGGTTTGGGATTTCACATCAATAAATCTCACACAAAACACATGAATGCTTTCTCTTCTGAGATAGTCAAAGAACGTCTCAAATGCTTCAGTTAGCGTTTGAAGAGAAATATCGCCATAAATACAATCCACATAGTCAAAGCACTCAAGGCTTCCAAGCAAATAACATACTCCGTTTTTTATTCTTGTGTGTATCAGAACCAGGTCCTTGTTTTCTTCTCTCACCACAAAAGACCGTACCTTTGTCTGGCATTTTAGTAAATATCTGAGGCCCAACACATTTTCCAGCATTTCAGCAGTCTGAAAAAATCCTTGAACCTTCACCTTATCAAATTCTCTATTAACTTGAACCCCATTTTTAATTTCAATAACATTCACTATGCTTATTCCTCCATTAAAACAGCCCAGACTCATTCTCCAAGAATCTGAGCCGTTTATTCCTTATAAAGCTCTACTAATCGTCCTCAGCAGTATGGTTCACACTGCCGCTATGTCTTGTACCGCTGCATTGGGTCTCCGCTACACTCTAAATTGCACCATTTTTGACGCTACAGTAGCTCCCGTCTTTAGCCCTGATGACACTATCACACGTTACGGTAACCCTTTCCTTTATTCCAGGTTCCACTCATCCACGTTATGGTAGCTCCCTCGTTTATGCCAGATTACCTCACACGAATGGGCATCTCTGCGACCATGTGATTATCACAGTCGTCTTGTTATCTCCAAGACCGGAATGAAATCGCAGATGATGTTATCATCACCAAGCCCCGAAACCGCTGTGTGAAAGTCACCGCAGTATCGTTAGTACCCTCACGGTGCAATCAGACATAAACCCACGAGCTACCGTCGCATCCATAAAAGTGTTTTTTCGGGGCATAAAAGCTTCAATTCACACTTGTTTTGCCCTCTCTCACGCTTGGATTTTCGGCATTTTGCACTACCAGATACAGTATTTCAGCCTCATGTAGGGCAATTTGCCCGTTTTCCAGCTTAACGCTACTGTAAGAGCTGCATTTACACCCGATTCCACTCCGGAATTTCCTCCAATTTTTAGCAGCTTAAAATGTACAAAATCATCGGTATTTAGTGGTTTTCTTCACTCATAGCAGTAGTTTGACCCTCGGAAATTCCCTCAGTACTTTCAGGCATAAACAGGATCTTCACCGTTGCCAGCATGATTTTCAGATCCTCAATCAGGCTGGGATGTGCAATGTACATCAGGTCCATCTGCAGCTTATCGTAAGGCGTGGTATTATATTTACCGTACACCTGTGCATAGCCGGTCAGCCCCGCCTTGGCCTGAAGACGCAGTGCAAACTCCGGCATCTCTTCGCAGTACTGGGCGGCAATCTCAGGGCGTTCCGGGCGTGGGCCTACAATAGACAAATCTCCCTTCAAGATATTGAGAAGCTGGGGCAGCTCGTCCAGACGGCAGGCACGAATGACGTGGCCCACCTTCGTGATGCGGTCATCTTTATCACCGGTGGAAAGGCGTGCTACACCATCCTTTTCAGCATCCACTCGCATAGAACGGAACTTCAGGATTTCAAACTGCTTGCCGTCTTTGGTCAGGCGAACCTGCTTGTAAAAAGCAGGACCACCATCGGATTTGACTGCAATAGCCGTAATCAGAAACACCGGACTCAGGATAACCAGTGCTGCCAGTGAGATCACAATGTCCATTGCCCGTTTCACAAACAGAAATTCCGGGCTTGCCATATAGCGACCCACACGCAGCATGGGCAGATGGAACATATGCATCGGCTGTGAACCGCTCATGATCACATCGCCCACACGAGGAATCACGAACACATTGATACCCTGCCCTATGCAGTATTTCAGAATGATGTTACGCTCATGGCTGTGAACACCGCTGATGAACACGCTCTGCATTCCACCCAGCAGGCTCAGGTCGCTCAGACATTCTTCTACATTCAATGTCATCTTGACATCGTACTTTTTCGAAAGGCCATATTCATTGATGAGCTTTTCCAGACCATGCCGGACATCGTAGACCACTGCCGTGGGCTGAGGCGGAAAGGTCCGGAAATACCAGCTATGGGCGCATCTTACCCACAGGGTTGCCATCACGACCTGTCCGGCAATCGCCGCAATGCCCGGCAGAATATTGCAGAGCCGCCGAGACATCAGGCAGATCACGATATACAGGATGCCGTCTGTCGCCATTGCCGCCAGCACTTGCCCATAAATCAACTCCGAAATGCGTTGCAAAGACATCCAGAACGCATCGTAGACTTTACCCAACAGAAAGAACAACACCGCAAACAGACCGATCATGGTCCAGTTGCCCCTCCAGCCAAACTTTGCATAGACCTGATACGAATAATACAGTTCCCAACAAAGTGCAAACGGAATTGTGATCATTACCAAATCGATGATTTTTACGATCTTCAACATCACATCATGCTGAAATTTTGACATAATACCCCAATAACTCCTTTAGTTGTTCTTTTTGTTTTTTACTTAACTTTTCCGGCTCGTCTTGCAGCAACCGCTTCTGGTTGTATATCCACCGGCCAAGCCAGATGCCATCCGCAGTCTTATATTTCGCCGGAATCTCCAGATTTCCATATTGCTTTTTATATTCCTGCGCCAGTTCGTACCGGTGCTGCCACGGGTCAGGTTTCTCCCACTGCATTTCAATGGCATCCAGCAGCTCAATGCGCTCTTGTGATAAAATCGCATTGCTCTTCTCCGGATTCCGATATGCATACTGCTGCCGCCGCACCCATTTTCCAAGGGCATAGCCCTCCGGCGAAATATATGCCACCGGAATGTCAAGGTTTCCATTTGCCTCAAAATACCGTTTCGCTGCCTGATAAACCTCATTCCACTGTCGGTCATTACGGTTTCCCCAATAGATTCCTATTTTTTCCAGACGGCCGATTTGGTCTTGGGAAAGCATTTCTTTTGCATATGCCGTCCTCTGATTCAAAATCCACGCACCCAGCTTTTCGCCCTCTTCAGTCGTGTAATTGACAGGAACATTCAAGTCGCCGTGCTTGGCGGCATAATTCATAGCAAGTGCATATCCCTGTTCCCATTTGGCATCAAATACGCTCCATATCATTCCCATCTGATCCAGTTGTCGAATGCGCTCTTCCGTCAGCATTCCATCGTTTCGGCGTTTCCGCGCATTGTTGATCCACTTTCCCAGAGGATAGCTATCTTTCGTTTTGTATTTTGCCGGGACCTGCAAATCTCCAAACTGTTCCCGAAATTTTCGCGCTTCTTCCAGACCACGTTCCCATGCGGCATCGTTGCGGTTGCCCCACTCCATCCCGATGCTGTCCAGCCGTGCGATTTGCTGTTCGGTCAAGTTCCCCGGAATCTGTCCTGCACGAACACGGCGCTGGGTCGTCAGCCATTCGCCAAGGCTCAATCCCGCCGGTGTGGTATAACGCTTTGGAATATTCAGGCTGCCATGCTCCGCATAGTAAATGCTTGCTTCCGAAAAATAATGGTTCCAACTGGAAGAAAGGCTTGCCTGCAACTGCTCAAACAGTACCCGGCAGTCATGCACCTGCTCAACAACCTCGAACCGCTCGGTGACGATCTTATCGCCCTCGCCGTTGGCATAGAGCCGATGGACTGCCTCCTGCATCTCGCCTTGCAGACCCGCAATGCTGCATAGTCCTTCGAAGTTGTTGACAACATCGAGGATAAGTGGAGCGGAATTATCCCCCGCAGTTAGTGCACGGCCAATCTGCTGTTTGTAGATAATAGGTGAGATAGTAGGCCGGAACAGGATGACCCCGGAAATTCCCTCCACATGGACGCCCTCGTTGAGCATGTCGATGCAAAACAGCAGCTTCAGCTTGTCGCTCTCATCCGTCTTGAAGTCGGCAAAAGCCTTGTCTGTACCGGGGTCATCCGAGTAGGCTTCGTAGACCGCCACTTCCGCATTCACCTTTGCAAACCACTCTGGCACATGTGACACCATCTCGTCCATGTGTTCCTTGTTGGCGCAGAACACGATGTACTTTCCAGACTTGTTCGTGATATGATGAGCGAAAACCTTATCCAATCCATCTGCCTGTTCCAACGCCCGGCGCAGGGCATCCAGATATTTTTGATTTACGTCCTGAATTCCAGCAGAACGCAGATTATCCACCCTTGTCTGATAGCGTGCCAAGTCTTTCTGGTACTGATAGACGGTAGTCACATAGTTCGGAGCAGGCAAAATACCCCTGACGATTGCTTCGCCAAGGGTCATGTCGCTCGCAACACGGCTGTCAAAAAGCTCTTCGGCCATGTCACGGTTATTATCCAGATATCGGATGTTTGTCGCTGTCAAGCCCAGCAGTCTTGCGTCCGGGCATAACTTTAACAAAGCCACCGTACTTTCGCCCCAACATTCCGCACCGGCACGGTGGAATTCATCGAGTATAATATAGGCAGGTTTCTGCGCTGCGATATCATCCAGTTGCGCCTGGGTGCAGCACATCAGTTTGGCATAGGTATAAAAGTGAACGTTTGCCAACGGAAAATCCGGGTCGTTCCTTTTCAAGCTCTCCAGCTGGGTCTTGAAGATATATTCACTGGGAGAAAGCCAGATCACGACCTTCTCCGGGTTGTCCTCGATCAGCTTGAACGCAATATAGCTTTTTCCGGTGCCGGTGGGATGAACAATGGCAGCCTTGCCATACTGCTCCATCATCCGAACTGCCGCATGATATGCTTTCTCGTTGTGCTCGAACAGACGCAGTGCCACCTAGTTCACCCCTTTCCGCAATTCAGGGGTATCCTTCACATGGAAAATGGAGGACCATGGGCAAAATCTGGCGTTATTCCAACAGATTCAGTGCTTTTCTGCCCCTCATAGACACCTGATGGGAGAATATCCGGTTCATCTCCCTGCGCTTTCGGGTCAGGTCAGAGTGCACATAGCGCTGCAAGGTGATGTTGGCGTTGGCGTGTCCCAACAATTCGCTGAGGGTCTTTACATCGCACCCCGCCTGCAGGCAGGTCGTTGCAAAGGTGTGGCGCAGCGCGTGCGGGCGCACTTGACGGACAGTCGCCTGCTTCAGATACGCTTTGATGCTTTTCCGATAGCAGCGGGGTTCGGTGGGCTTGGACTCGCTGCCGGACAGGAACCATGCAGCATTGCTGGCGCTTCCACGCAGCTTTTTCAGCATCAGCGATAGCTGCTTTGGGATGGGAATTTCCCGGCGGGAGGTGCGGGTTTTAGGCGTTTGAATGACTACCTTTGTATGACCGTTTCCACAGGAAATTCGGCAGACCGTCCGATTGATGTTCAGCGTGCCGAGTTTCAGGTCAAAATCGCCCCATTGCAGGCCGCAGATCTCACCAATTCGGAGCCCCAATTCCAGCCCCAGTAGTAAGCCAATTTTGCGAGGCGTGGGGTTCGCCTGTACATATTGATGAAGTCGCTGCTGTTCCGCCGGGGAGAGAGGCGCAGAAATTTTGTCGATGGCTTTTGGCAGCGCAACTTCCAGCTCCATTGGACGAATCAAACGTAAATGAGCGGCATATTTGCAGATGCGACGCAGCATCGAGAGGCATTCCCGAGCAGAGGAGTTTCCCAGTGGCTTGTGTGCCGCATCTGTGGGCGTGATGATCTGCTGCATGGCCTGTTCCAGAAAGCTTTCCTCAAGGGATGCAACGGGCACCTTGCTCAAAACCGGAAGAAGATATTTGTGCAGCGTGTACGAATAATGCGCATAGGTGGATTCTTTTATAGCGTTTTTCAGGGAGCACAGCCATACCTCGGACAGTACTTCAAAGGTCAGGTCGGTTTGATTCAGGTTATAGAACCCCGCCTCCGCTTTTCTCTGGATTAGTACCCGTTTGACCTCCGCATAGGCCGTTCCGTAAACGTAACCCCACTGGATCTTCCCCTCCGGTGTGCGCACCTTGATGTACCTGCCTTCCCACCGACCGTCCTTACGCTTGCGAATGTTTTCTCCCCGTCGCGCCATCGCTGTTTCCTCCTGCTGTTCAGACCCTCATCTGACCCCTTATTTTCTCAATCTTCGTTTACAGCTGGAATTATTATACGGAACTGGGCATGACACAAAAACAATCCGGCCTTCGCGATGTTTTTTCAGGGTCAAATATGATACATTTATGATGTTTTCTATTGAATCCCAGATATAACCATGATAAAATAAGATGAGATTATAGACAACGATGTCAAAGGAACGGTATCCTCCATTTTCCATGTGGAGGATACATTTTTGTTAAATGTATTCTTTGTCGTTACGCAGCCACATATTCTCTACAGCATAAAATACTTTCACGATATACGCAACTGCGTACGTAAAACCGCACAAACTTCTGTACTATCATGTTGAGGTGAACTTCATCATGACTGTAAAAGATGCCGTTGCCAAACGCTTTGAACAACTCTGCGACCAGCGTGGGATACGCCCCAACGAGTTAGCGACCCGTGCCGGTGTAACACCATCTACGGTATATAGTATGCTCGACCCATCCCGTCAGCGTGTGTCCATCGCCACCATTAAAAAGCTCTGTGATGGTCTTGATATCACGCTTGGTCAGTTCTTTTCCTGTGCGCTGTTCGATGAACTGGAGCAAGAGAACCAATAGCTCACCGAACGATCTGCTCGGCTTTCCCTGCAACGCGTACTCTCTTTTCTAAGTGAATTTTAGAATTTCATATCCATTGTCAGCCTGATTTGTGCTCTTTTGCATGGATCAGGCTTTTTTTTTTACGCTAAAAGGCCCCTGTCCATCACATTTCTGTGAAAGACAGAGGCCTTTTGCTGCTAGATTCTAATTCGGTCTGGGGAGAAGGAACAACTATCTCATTCTACCGGGTCAGTGTCCCCTTCCAGATTTTTAACTACCCCCTCCCCCCGGATGCTGGTGATCCGCACCACCGGGGTTTTGCTTCATGAATCATGTGGTTCATACGGTTGTGGTCGCAGGAATCTCACGTTGTCAGTAAAAATCAACCAGAGGAACGACCGAGATTGCAACACCGTCTACCTCAATGTCACAATCTTCCTCGTAGGTCACGATGATATCTATTATTTATACTACAAATTCTGACGCAACTCAATCAATTTCCAATACATTTTCCGATAATTTTCGCCGTGCTTTCTATCTCTGTCACTTACAATCTTGACTCCATACCCTTGAAGTCAGTCATTCAATTTCACTTGTCCCGTCATTCTATCGTAATATCGTTCAATATATCCAAACTCCATGATTTCTGCTGTCATCTTCTCTGGATTCATCGGCTGATTCAGGTGCGCATAGAGCCACTCCTCCAAATCCTTAAACCGATACGCCTTGATTGGCTGGCGCAGGTCGAACGGTAACATAATACAGAAATTCATCGCGGAGATCCTTCAAACACATAAAAAACACCCTTTCTCTCATGGAAGAACCACAAAAGAAAGGGTGTAAAAAACTCTAAAATGGTTGTCGTACCAAATCAGGCTTGTTCGTAGTTGAGCAAGACAAACTCCAGTCGACAAATCATTTAATTTTTATCGCAGCTACGAGATCAGCAGTTCTCAGCGAAGTACTTAATGGTACGAACCATCTGAGAGGTGTAGGAGTTCTCGTTGTCGTACCAGGACACGACCTGAACCTGATAGGTGTCGTCGTCGAGCTTAGCGACCATGGTCTGGGTAGCGTCGAACAGAGAGCCGTAACGCATGCCGATGACATCGGAAGAAACGATCGGATCCTCGTTGTAGCCGAAGGACTCAGAGGTAGCAGCCTTCATAGCAGCATTGATGGACTCCTTGGTGACATCCTTGCCCTTGACAACGGCAACCAGGATGGTGGTAGAACCGGTGGGAACGGGCACACGCTGAGCAGAGCCGATCAGCTTGCCGTTCAGCTCGGGGATGACCAGGCCGATGGCCTTAGCAGCACCGGTGCTGTTGGGGACGATGTTCTGTGCGCCAGCACGAGCACGGCGCAGGTCGCCCTTGCGCTGAGGACCATCCAG
>ERZ1673753.151-NODE-151-length-95016-cov-159.315445_pt1 | contig 95016 bp, 82 predicted proteins | sample MGYA00580201_ERZ1673753 | MGnify/ENA primary metagenome ERZ1673753 (study PRJEB41218, sample SAMN15661747) | gut metagenome | host: Homo sapiens | place: Canada: London | collected 2015-08-20/2019-03-30 | study: EMG produced TPA metagenomics assembly of... | reverse complement strand
CCACATATCAATGAAAAAGCCAAGCATTTCTGCTTGACTTTTTTGACAGACTGAGCCCTGAGCGAATGCTCAGGGCTTTTTGTGTCGGGAAAATCGTCATCTCATTCGAATCCTGAGTAGTCGGATTATCAAATCAAGTGCAACATACAGTCTTAATAATAAACGTTTATAACAAACTTGACCCCTCCGTTTTCACGGAGGGGTCTGATGTTATTGCTCTGAAAACCGTTTTATCAGAATGCCTTCTTGTAGATTTCGAGAATCTCGTCGGGGTTGGTTTCTCTGGGGTTACCGCCTGTGCATACATCGTTGAATGCGGCTACGGACAGATCCTTGAGGTCTTCTTCCTTGACGTTGATCTCGTGGAGCTTCTGAGGAATGTTTATCGACAGTGACAGCTTGCGTACAGCTTCAACTGCAGCCTTTACGCCTTCATCATCTGTCATATTCTCTGTACCCTGTACGCCCATAGCCTTTGCTATAGCCTTGTACTTGGGCTTTGCGGGGCTTTCTGCATTATATTCCATAACGTAGGGGAGCAGAAGTGCGTTTGCGACACCGTGGGGTGTATCGTAGAATGCACCGAGAGGGTGAGCCATCGAGTGAACGATACCAAGACCTACGTTCGAGAAACCCATACCTGCTATGTACTGTGCAAGCGCCATAGTTTCTCTTGCCTTGGGGTCGCCCTGAACGCTGTCGTACAGTGAGCCTGCGATAAGCTCGATAGCACGAAGCTCAACCATATCGGACAGCTCCCACGCACCCTTTGTGATATATCCTTCGATAGCGTGTGTCAGTGCGTCCATACCTGTAGATGCACACAGACCCTTAGGCATGCCCATCATAAGATCGCTGTCTACGATAGCTACTACGGGAATATCCTTGGGATCTACGCAAACCATCTTCTTCTTGTTTGCTTCGTCTGTGATAACGTAGTTGATAGTAACCTCTGCCGCTGTACCCGATGTTGTGGGAAGTGCGATCAGCGGAACGCTCTTGTTCTTTGTGTCTGCAACGCCTTCAAGAGATACAACATCCGCAAAGTCAGGGTTAGCTATAATAATGCCTACAGCCTTAGCTGTATCCATAACTGAGCCGCCGCCTACAGCTACGAGTGAGTCAGCGCCCATCTCCTTGAACTTTGCAACGCCTGTCTGAACATTTGCAACTGTGGGGTTTGCCTTAACGTCACTGTATATTTCATAGGCGATTCCTGCCTTGTCAAGCTCTGCCGTAACCTTTGTAGCTACTCCGCATTCAAGCAGTACCTTATCGGTAACGAACATTACCTTTTTAAGTCCTCTGCCTGTAAGCTCGGGAACGAGGTTTTCTCTTGCGCCTGCGCCGAAATATGAAGTTTCGTTAAGTATAAAACGATTAGCCATTGGTTTTTACCATCCTGTTCTTTGAATTTAAAGCACGGAATATATATATTTCCGTTTGCTGTATTCATTATACTACCTTTGGTGAAAAAATGCAACACTTTTCACAAAAGTTTTACATTTGACACGGGAAATATATGTAAAAGTTACATTAAAGGTATTTCTTGTAACCGGGATGCTTGCCTGTAACGCCGTATTGCTCTCTCATACCGATAAGTCTGTCGATATTGTCGGGAGTAATATCCTTTACACCGCCGAGCAGACGTGCAACAAGAGAAATGTGGGCCTGAAGCTCCATTGTTTCCATTCTGTAGTATGCTGTGATAAGGTCTGCGCCTACTGTCAGAGCACCGTGGTTTTCAAGGAGCATACAATCGTGATCCTTTAAGTAAGGAGCGATTGCTTCGGGTACTTCATAGGTTGAGGGTGTGCCGTAGGGAGTGAGCGGTATTGAGCCTACTCCGATTACAGTTTCTATCATGCAGTAATCATCCATAGGCAGATGAGCGCACGCAAAGCCTGTTGAAACGGGAGGATGAGCGTGAACTACTGCGCCTACGTCGGGACGCTCCTTGTAGCATCTCAGGTGCATCTTTACTTCTGACGAGGGACGGAAGCCCTCAGCGGCTTCAAGTATGTTGAAGTCATCATCAATAAGACCTATCTTTTCGGGAGTGATGAACGCCTTGCTGACGCCTGTCTGCGTAGCAAGATACTTACCCTCGCCAACCTTTACGGTTACGTTGCCGTCATTTGCGGCAACCCAGCCCTTCTGCCAGAGCTTGTGGCAGATGTCTACCATTTGTTCTTTAATTTCTTCGTACATATTTATATCCTTTCAAGTTGCTGCTGTATGCTTAAACAACGCCCTTCTGGAGCATTATGTTTGCGTATACGGCTTTTTCGCCTGTTGCGATTATTGCATAGGCGGTCTTTGCCTGTTCGTAAAATTCAAAACGTTCTATCTGACCGATAGCGTTGTTTCCTCTTTCGTCGTGCTTTGCGACTATTGCTTTGTATTCGTCCCATATAGGAGTTTTTGCTGTGTCGCCCGGCATTACCTGCATAAGATTTACAGGTTTTTCAACGTAAGTATCAAGAGGGAACAGCGTCAGTATCGCATCAAGCAGTTCGGGTACGCCGTGACCGTCTGCACGGATAACCTTGCAGTTTTTACCCATACTCTCGGCAGGGAAGTTGCCGTCTGCTATTATTATTCTGTCGCTGTGACCCATTTCACAAAGGGTCTTGAGCAGTTCGGGCGATAATATCGCAGGAATATTCTTAAGCATTATTTCACCTTCTCAAGATAGATTTTATAGTATTTGTTCCATTCGGCTGTATTTTCGGGAGCAAATGTACATAGCTTTTCCGAAGCGGCTATAATCTTTCTTGCCGTTTCTATATCCCTTATCTCCCCGTCAGCTATAAGCTGAATTGCTATATTGCCGTAGGATGTCGCCTCGACAGGTCCGCTTGAAACCTCTATGCCGAGCGAATCTGCGGTAAGCTCCGACAGGAATTTATCCTTTGTTCCGCCGCCGACCATATATAGCTTTGAAAACTTCTTGTTTGTGCAATCCTCAAGCTCGTTCACGGCTGTGCGGTACTTCATCGCAAGGCTCTCATAGATACAGCGCATAACCTCGCCGTCATTTTCGGGAACATACTGACCTGTTTTTTTGCAATATTCCTTTATTCTTTCGGGAATGTTGCCTGCAGGGGTAAATTCGGGAGCGTCAACATCTATAAAGCACCTGAACGGCTGGGCTTTTCTCGCCATATCCTCAAGTTCGGCAAAGGTGTACTGCCTGCCCTCTCTTATCCACTGACGGCGGCTCTCCTGAATGAGCCACAGACCGATTATGTTTTTTAAGAACGATGTCTTTGCACCGTAGCCGGTTTCGTTTGAAACGTTGAGCTTTGCGGATTTTTCTCTTATTACGGGAGCGTCAAGCTCTGTGCCGAGAAGCGACCACGTTCCGCACGACAGGAAAGCAAAGTCCTTTTCGACTGCGGGTACTGCGACCATCGCACTTTGAGTATCGTGACCGCAGGCGGCGATTATCTTTGCGGGCTTTATATCAAGTTCCTTGCAGATCTCATCGGACAGTGTTCCGACTACCGTTCCGCCGGCTACTATTTCGGGCAGAAGCGAATGCTTAATTTTAAGACGTTCACAGCATTCTTCCGACCACGTTTTAGTATTTGCGTCAAAAAGCTGTGTGGTTGACGCTATCGACATTTCCGCAACGGGCTTCGCACCGAGATAGTATGCGAACAAATCGGGCATCATAAGCATCTTGTCGGCTCTGTCAAGCAGTTCGGAGCGATTCCTTATTATGCTTAAAAGCTGGAACGCCGTGTTTATTTCCATTATCTGAATGCCTGTCTTTTCGTACAGCCTGTTATGGTCAATAAAACGCTTGCTGTAGTCCAAAGTGCCTGCTGTCCTGCTGTCACGGTAATGCACAGGGTTTTCGAGCAGTCTTCCCGATTTGTCAATCAGACCGAAGTCAACGCCCCATGTATCTATTGCAATGCTGTCTATCTCGCCGTATTCCTTTGATTTTATAAGTGACTGCTTTATCTCGTGGAACAGGCGGAGAAAATCCCAGTACATTGTCTTTCCGAGTATCACAGGATCGTTTGAAAAGCGGTGGATCTCTGTGAGTTTTATTACAGTGCCGTCAAAAGAGCCGATAACGGCTCTTCCGCTTGACGCACCAAAGTCAATGGCAAGTACGTTTTTCATACTGCCGCCTTATCTTATGTTGCGGTACATAGGACCGTAAGCGTTGCAAGCTCTGAAGTCCTGACCTTCCTTATCCATACCGAATGCGTTCCAGGCGGCAGGACGGAATATATCCTTTTCGGGTACGTTGTGCATAGCAACGGGTATTCTCAGCATAGAGCAGAGTGTGATAAGGTCTGCGCCTATGTGACCGTAGCTTATAGCACCGTGGTTTGCACCCCAGTTGTTCATTACATCGTAGGCTGTCTTGAATGCGCCCTCGCCTGTTGTCCTCGGAGCGAACCATGTGCAAGGCCATGTGTAGTCTGTACGCTTCCACAGCTTGTCTGTAACTTCATCGGGAAGATGAACAGTCCAGCCTTCAGCTATCTGCAATACGGGACCAAGACCTTTTACGAGGTTCAGTCTTATCATTGTGCAGGGCATTTCAGCTTCTGTTACAAATCTTGATGAATATCCGCCGCCTCTGAAATAACCGAGATCGGCATAGTTCCATGTGGTAGCGTCAAGAATATTGTCAATATCCTTGTCTGTAACGTCATACCACGGCTTCATAACACCGTTGCCGTTTTCATCTGTAGCCTTACCGCAGGCATCAAGGCAGGCAGCACCTGAGTTTATAAGGTGGATAAATCCGCCGCTCTGCTTTGCAACGCCCTCAAGCTCATAGCCTGTGGCTTTCTTTACGGCTTCGGGGCTCCAGTATGTACGCACATCGGCAAATATCTGAGCACGGTTTGTGAGCAGCTTCATAAACAGCATTCCAAGACCGTTGAGAACATCGTTTTCGGTAGCGAGGATGTAAGGCTCTCTTGCACCGTTCCAGTCAAACGATGTGTTCAGCATAGCCTCGGGGAAGTCGCAGTTGGGGTAGAAGTCTGTCCACTGACGCTGACCCTGGAAGCCTGCGGCGATAGCGTTATGACCTACCGATTCTTCCTCACAGCCGGCTGGGAGGTTCTTGTTGCCGTTCATCAGATCCTTTATAATGCACATCATCTTAACGACAAATTCCCAGTCCTGCTCCTTCTGCTCGTCTGTGCGGCGGAACTGCTCGGGGTTCTTGTCAAAGCCTTCCTTGCACTTTTCACGGGTCCATTTAAGAGCCTTCTGATATTCGGCTTCATCATAAATACCCTCTGTCATTCGGCGGATTATTTCTACCTCATCGACAGACTCAACACGCATACCGAGATATTCTTCAATAAATGCAGGGTCGATGATAGAACCGCCGATACCCATTGTGATTGAGCCTATCTGTAAGTATGACTTACCTCTCATCGTAGCGCAGGCAACAGCCGCTCTGCCGAAACGCAGGAGCTTTTCCTTTACGTCCTCAGGGATAGATGTGTCGTCTGCCTCGCATACATCGTGACCGTAGATGCCGAATGCGGGTAAACCCTTCTGTGCGTGTGTCGCAAGTACGGATGCAAGGTATACGGCACCGGGACGCTCTGTGCCGTTGAAGCCCCATACACCCTTTATCGTCATAGGATCCATATCCATTGTTTCTGCGCCGTAGCACCAGCAGGGAGTAACTGTGAGCGTTATGTCAACGCCGCACTTCTTGAACTTATCCGCACAGGCTGCCGCCTCAGCAACTCTGCCTATAGTGGTGTCGGCGATAACGACCTTTACGGGTTCGCCGTTTGAATATCTGATATTTTCCTCGAACAGTTTTGCGGCTGATTTTGCCATGTTCATAGTCTGCTCTTCAAGAGATTCTCTTACCTTGAGAACACCTCTTCTGCCGTCAATCGTGGGACGTATGCCTATTACGGGATAATCGCCTATAAGTCTGTTTTCGCTCATGATAAAATATTTCCTTTCTGTAAAATACAAAACGTTTCCGGTGCTTTACACCATTGCCTTTATTTTAGCACTCCTGTTGTCTTTTTGTCTTGTTTTATTCTCGGAAATTGTATGACGATATTAACATTTTTGATAGGCAGACTAAAATTTTGTAAAATCGCTTTAAAAGAGCTCACTTTTGTGATATAACAACCTCAGACTAAAAATCGTCATAAGACGATTTTACCGCATAATATGCGGTGTGTGCTTACGCACCCGTCTGAGAACGTTTTAACATAATTTGTTTTGTGACACAAAACTACGGCGTGACCGCCGTAGTGCTTGACAGCACGTCAAATTATGTTATAACAACCTCAGACTAAAAATCGTCATAAGACGATTTTACCGCATAATATGCGGTGTGTGCTTACGCACCCGTCTGAGAACGTTTTAACATAATTTGTTTTGTGACACAAAACTACGGCGTGACCGCCGTAGTGCTTGACAGCACGTCAAATTATGTTATAATTAGATTTAGTTTCATTAAGGAGATAAAGAGTATGAGAATGTTCTTAGCGATACTTGCTTGTAAAGTGTCGAAGTGTTTACTTAAACTTATCGGAAGAGGCAGCAGTCTGCCGGGCGATATAGCACTTAAAATCTGCCCCGATGTACTGTCAAGGGTAAAACTGCCTCAGCAGGTCATTGCGGTTACGGGAAGCAATGGCAAGACCTCGACCGTTGAGATGATTGCACAAGTAATGCGTAAATCGGGTAAAAAGGTTATTTGGAATAAGGAAGGCTCAAATCAGATAGCGGGAGTTACAGCGATAATATTATCCAACTGCACATTCGGAGGAAAGGTAAAGGGCGATGTGCTTTTACTTGAATCCGATGAGAGATATGCAAAGTATTCATTTAAATTCTTTGCACCTACGCACTATATAATTACAAATCTCTACCGTGACCAGCTTACGAGAAACGGTCATCCCGAATGGGTCTATGAATCGGTAAAGGAGAGTATCAGACCAGAATCACAGCTTATTCTCAATGCCGATGATCCGCTTGTTTCGAGATACGGCAGGGACAGGGATAATGTGATATGGTTCGGTATGGATAAGCAGGATTTCAGCACAGACCACGCTACAGGCGTATATAATGACGGTGCGTTCTGCCCCGAATGCAAGCACAGGATGAGCTATGACTACTATCACTATGCACATATCGGAAGCTATCACTGCGACAACTGCGGACACAAAAAACACGATACGCAGTACACCGTAACGAATGTCGATTATGACAGCGGTATTGTTACGATAAACGGCAAATATAAGATAAAACTGCTGTTCAAGAGCGTTTATAACGTGTATAACATTCTTGCATGCTTTGCGGCTTGCTCTATTGTCGGAATTGACGGTGATGTCATAGCAGACGAACTGTCACACTATTTCCTTAAGAGCGGACGTATCTTGCAGTTCAAACTTGGTATGAACAAAGGCACATTCCTTATTGCAAAGCACGAAAACTCCGTTGCAAGCGACCGTGTATATGATTATATCATAAGAAAAAATCAGCCCTGCTCGGTGATTATAATAATAGATTCGGTAAGCCGTCGTTATTCAACGGGTGAAACAAGCTGGCTGTGGGATATTGACTACGGTGTGCTTAAAGCCGACTGCATACAGCACATTTATCTGCTCGGCAGACACGCAAAGGATCTTGAAACAAGGCTTTCGTATACGGATATTGATATAGCTAAGGTGACCGTGAACGAGGATATTCCTGCGGCACTTGATGAAATTGCGGCTAAACCGCTCGGCAAGCTGTATACTGTCACCTGCTTTTCGGATAAGGAGAAGTTCTTGTCAAAGGTAGAGCTTACGCAGGCAGAGGAGGACGTATGAGGATAATTCATTTATTTGCGGATCTGTGCAATCTTTACGGCGATTACGGCAATGTATGTGCTTTGAAAAGAGCACTTGAAAATAAAGGACAGAACGTTGAAATTGAATATCAGTCGATAGATGATGAGATAGATATTTCGGGTGCGGATCTTGTGTTTATCGGCTCTGCTACTGAGAGAAATCAGAAAGTTGCACTTAATTATCTGCAAAGCTACAAGGAAAATATAAAATCTGCTCTTGATAACGGTACGGTAATTCTTGCAACGGGCAATTCGTTTGAGATGTTCGGACAGAGCGTTACCGATTGTGACGGCACAAAGCACGAAGGACTTTCGTTCTTTCCTTACGAAACGGTTGAAGGAAAAGAGAGAATTGTTACCGACAGCCTTTGCGACACATCGCTGTGCGGCGGAGAAATAATAGGCTTTGTGAATAAGGCGAGCCTTACAACCGGAGCTACCTCACCGCTGTTTGATGTAAAGCAGGGAAGCGGAAACGGCAAGGATGACAACAAAGAGGGTGTTCATTACGGTAATTTCTACGGCACTCATCTTATAGGTCCTGTGCTGATAAGAAACCCTCAGCTGTGCGAATACTTTGCGGATATGCTTATAAAGAAACAGTAAGCTGAGATATGCTTTTACAGCCGTGCAATGTGCGTATTAAGTGAAAAAGGTTCATTGATATTGCAATTAAGCCCGGAATGTCGTATAATGTAAATCATACGGCAGTAATATGTGAAAGAACGGTGGAGTCACCTTGACTAATTTTAATAAATCTGAGTATATCACAATAATAAGCAAGCGGCAGAAAGTAGTGATTTCCGTCAGCTCTATACTATACATAATAATGGAAGGCAAATCAGCCGAGATACACCTGTCGGACGGAAAGATATATAGTACAAGAATGACCTTTGCAACTCTTGAAGAAATGCTGGGTGACGGCTTTATCAAGGCGCACAGAGGATGTATAGTATCGGCTATGGCCATTCACGAAATATCCGATATGATAGACCTTGTAAACGGCGAAAAACTCGAATACGCACGCCGCAGGAAGAATACCATAATCGAAAGCCTGCAGACGAGCAGAAAGTGGATAATAAAAGGCTTTGATCATGACGGTGTGCCGGATACCGAAGAACAGTATCACGATTATTACCGCTCCTTTGATGCTATGCCGTTTGCGTTTACCGATATTGAGATGGTATTCAACGAGGAGTGTAAAGCGGCAGACTGGATATTCCGCTATGCAAACGAAGCGCTTGCAAGGCTGGAAAAGCTCCCGCTCGAAAAGCTGATCGGACAATCATTCGGTACGCTGTTCAGCAATATGGACGCAAAGTGGCTGAAAGGATATGAGCGTTCTACGCTTTACGGCGAAACGCTTGAGCTTATGGACTACAGCCCCGAGATAGATACGCATCTTAAGGTAATATGCTTTCCGACCTTCAAAGGACACTGCGGATGTATCTTGTTTGACATTGATAAGATATGGTTTGTACAGCACAGCGAGGATTCTGCAAAGACATTGGCGAGATATTACGCAAAGTTACCGAATAGCAAGTAAAGTAAATAATAAACTAAGACCCCGCTCAAAAGAGCGGGGTCTTAGACTGTCGATAAACCCACGCACCGCAAAAATGCAGATAAATCATCTGACACAAAATTAAAATAGGATAAGTAAAAGAATTTCGCACAGCCGCTTTTTACGGCTGTGCGAAAGCATTTTCGCTTACTGCGTCAACCGCCCCTCAACGTACCTTTGTACGCCTGTCGGGGCGGTTTCCTTGTCTGCGTGTGTTTCTCAACGTCTGCAGCTTGTTGGTTTTATCTGTCTTTTTTGAGCATTGATAAGCCGATAGCAACTGTTGCTATGCCGGAAATGATGTATCTGATGACAAGATCGCTGATAAAAGAACCTGTCATTGAGTCCATACCTTCAAGTCCCGTCAGAAGGTCGACCTGTTTCATAAGGTCAAACAGACCGAAGAACACACTGAAGAAACCTTCATAACCCAGTAGAGAAAGAGCTTCATCTATTCCCGGTTCGCTTACTATCTGCCATGTATATATGAACATATTGCTTACAAAAACCATAATAAGCACTATTACAATGCTGATTATAAGTCCCAGTGTATCAAACTTCTTTCCGAACAGGTGATAACCGAATATTGTCGAGAATGCCATTGCAATGCCGCCGAGATATGAAATATATCCGAGCTTACCTATAAGTATCCATACGGCACAGCCTATAAGCGAGAAGACGATAGCGCCGAGTATACCCATAACAGGGTTCGCAGACTGTGATATAGCGGTTGGTCTTCCTGCAACGAAGCGTCCGTCATTGCCGAAGCTGTTCATCGGCCGTTGAACAAATCCTCCGTTATTCATAGGCTGCTGTACAAAGCCGCCGTTATTATTCATCGGTGAATATGCGGGCTGCGAAAAGCCACCATTGATAGGAGGGAGATTGCCGTTTGTCGGGGGCTTTAGCTCTGCAAGTGACTGAGCGGTTGAATATCCCGTACTTTCGGGTGCTGTTGCAGGGTCGACAGAGTCCATTGAGTTGTTGCTCGTCGCAGGGGGAAGAACCGTTGTCGGCGTAACTACAGCCTGATCATCGGCTATCGGTTGGGTCGCAGGAACGGGTATTCCGTAAATTCCAACAGCACTATTCGCTGTTTGCTGTGTCTGATTTACAGCAGGCTGCTGCATAGGCTGCGGTACAGGCTGAGAATCGACAGGCTTTGCACTCTGCGTCACAGCCGCTTTTTCTGCGGCGTCTTCTTCGCTTTGAACGCACATTTTACAAAGCTGTTTAACATTGCCGTCGGACGCCTTTGCAAAGCTCAGACCAATCGAAGAATTGCATTTAGCACAGGCATTGCTGTAGTAGTTTGCGGAATAATACTTTACCAAATCGGTAATGAAACGCTTTATGTCAAGCACTGCCTGAGCGTCATCGTTTCCTGTGAAAAGTACAGCCGATATATTCGGCTCGCCTGCCTTGTACGCCTTTACAAAGCTGTTCTCGGGCTTTGACATATATTCCTTGAAAAAGTCATCGGCAGTTTTTGTTGTGAGGGCGCTTTTTCTTGCCCACGAGTTGAAAATAATACAGTTTTTATCATTGAGTGCCAGAAGTGTAAACCCGTAGCCTACATAAGTACCGCAGGCATAGTTGTCTGCATCAAGGGTCAGAGCCAGTTCGGACTTTAAACGTAATAGTGCGTCGCTTACCATTATATTTCCTCCAAAATTGCTTTAGCGTGATTATAAGGTAAAACCTTACTAACTAATTTTACTATATTTTAGCTTTCGTGTCAATAGAAAATGCACAGCGGACAAGTAAAATGATAATAAAAAATGCTCCCGTATTACAGGGAGCAATCTTTATTGCAGCTTTAGCTATAATCAGTTAGCACGCTCAACCTTACCTGAACGAAGGCAACGAGAGCAAGCGTGTACTCTGCAAGGAGTACCGTTTACGATAGCCTTAACCTTCTGAACGTTGGGCTTAAAAGCTCTGTTTGTACGTCTGTGTGAGTGAGAAACCTTGATGCCGAAAGAAACGCCCTTTCCGCAGATATCACATTTTGCCATGGGGTTTGCACCTCCTTCAATACTTGCTTTTATCTTGCGGCGGATAACGAGTCCGCCATTCACTATTTAACATATAGCGATACAACATTAATATTTTAACAGAAACCACAGCAAATTGCAAGTGTTTTTTTATAATTTCTCGAAAAAATTTTACTTATCAACAACTTGTACAATTATATCAGATGTTTTCTGTGGCTTTTGTGCAATCAGAACACAAAAGTATACACGCTGTCGGGCAGTGTTTCAAAGGAAACTATGCCGTCATTTGATAACATAGGTACCGATTTTCCGTCGCAGAGGATAGCCTCACAGCTTGACTTGATGCGGCAGACACCGCCTACGGTCGACTTTATTGTTACCGCTGTGGGATTGAAGTTCTCCCACTTTGCGTCGATTACAAATCCGTGCCTTGCACAAAGTCCCGTGAACGCACCGTTCCTCCATGCGTCAGGTGCCGCAGGAAGAAGTTCTATGTAACCCTCGTGGCTCTGTATCAGCATTTCCGCAATTCCTGCGCTTCCGCCGAAGTTTCCGTCAAGCTGGAACGGAGGATGGAAATCAAACAGGTTATCAAACGTACAGCCTCTCAGCAATCCCTGTAAGATAGAGTAGGCACGGTTGCCGTCCTTTACTCTTGCCCAGAGGTTGAGTTTATATGCTCTTGCCCAGCCTGTAGATTCGTCGCCTCTGTCGTTGAGTGTGTTTATTGCCGCAGTCATAAGTTCGGGTGTATTCGAGTTTATCGCCTTGCCGGGATAAAGACCGAGCAGGTGCGAGATGTGACGGTGATTCTTCTGCGTCTTGCTGTGGTCGAAATTATCATCGTCCTCCTCAAACCATTCCTTGAGAAGTCCTGTTTTTTTGCTTACGCTGAAGGGCTTGAGCTGAACCACCTGATTCTTCACGATATTACGCAGTTCTTCGTCAGTACCGAGTGCCTCACTTGCCGTAATAAAGTCATTATAAAGCTGTTCTATAAGGCTCTGCTCATAGGTATTGCCTATTGTCACAGGTCCGTGTTCGGGTGAGTATGTCGGTGAAGAAACAAGACGCTTCTGCTTATCGTCATATATAAGCCACTGCGTATAGAAACGAACACTTTCACGCATTATCGGATAGATATGCTCCGCAAAATATTCCTTGTCGCCTGTGAATTCAAAATATTCGTATATATTCTGCATAAGCCATGCTACAGCCGCTGTAGACCAGCCCCAGTAGAAATTCCAGCCGGGAGCTGTCCAGCCGAACGGAGTGCTTTGCGTATGAGCGCACCAGCCGTTTTCGGGATGTTCTTCGTCCGACTTTATGCCGTAATACGCCTCGGCGGACTTTCTGCCGGACGGACGCATACTGTCAAGAAAATCAACCAGAGGAGGAACAGTTTCGCTGAGATTTGTATTATATGCTCCCCAGTAGTTCATCTGAAGGTTCACGTTTATATGATAGTCACAGCACCACGGAGGACAGTTGCTCTCGTTCCATACACCCTGAAGGTTTGCAGGGAGCGAGCCTGCTCTTGACGAGCTTATAAGCATATATCTGCCGAACTGGAAGTACAGCGTTTCAAGACGGTTCGCAATGCTCCGTGAGCCGTTTTCCTTATACTCTCTTATCAGCTTGTCGCAGGGGATGATATCGTCCGTGTCCTCGTTTATTTTCAGTGTAACCCTGTCAAAAAGTGCCTTGTAGTCTGCGAGGTGTTCCTCGTAAAGTGCGTCAAAGCCCTTGCTTACGGCATTTTCGATACGCTGATTTACTGCGGCCGAAGGGTTTACGCCTGTTCTGAACGTCGGATATTTATTTGAATAGTCGGTTGACGCTGTGAGATAAATATAAACCTCATCTGCGTGTTCGACCATTATGCTGTCTTTTGCGTCGATAAGCTCTCCGCCCTTGTTTACCACCTTGAAAACGGTGCAGTAGCGAAGTCCGTTATCCCATAACGCACCCTCATATGTGAGCGTATCACCGTTCGCCGTAACGCTTCCGCACTGGAGATTGTCAAGCGACAGCTTTACGCATATCCTGCGAGGCTTGTCAGAACTTAGCTTAAGGCATATAACATTTGAAGGGTAATTTGCAAAAGCCTCTCTCTTATGAACTGCGCCCTGATATGTAAACTGTGTTGTGAATATAGAATTGTCAAGGTCGAGCGTTCTTGTATAATCGGTCGCCTGAGTTTCGTCTATATTGGAGAAGGTGAGCATCATATCGCATAAAAGCTGATAAGCACCGTATCCGTCCGTTGCACCTGTCAGATGGGGGAGAAGTGCAACCGCCTCGTCATACTTTCCGTCATAGAGAAGCTGCTGTACCTGCTTAACATACTCATAGCTGCCGTCTATAATACCGCTGTTGTAATCCGGACGGCTTTCCGAAGGACCGCCTGCCCACAGCGTTTTTTCATTTAGCACTATTTTTTCCTTTGAAATGCCGCCGAAGAAACTTGCTCCCATATAGCCGTTTCCGATAGGCTGACATTGCTGCTCCCACTTGTCAAATTCGCCGGGAGCTGTGAACAGTATTTTGTTTTGCATAAGATTTCATACCTTTCTATAAGCGTTTTTAACGCTTAAAACCGCATAGGCAGAAGCCATGCGGTTTATAATACCACTATTATACATTAACCTGACACAAATGTCAACAACACATAGCCAATCGGTGTGAGTTAATCGAGTAAATATCTTGTTTCAAGCATTTTTGAGAGAAGCCGGAAATAATCTGTTCCAGCCGCCTGTGCCGCCATAAGCGTATTGTATTTCTACCGTATAAGTCTGTGTACCTTTCTCCTCAGCCATTTTTCGTAAACGTATGAAAGCTGGCTCAGGCACACATCATAGCAGACAAATGTAAAGTTTCCGATAAGCCAGAAAGCAAGCACCGCAAACTGTCCGAATCCTGCGAAATCTTCAATAAGCTGTCCCATACCAAGCACGTTCAGAAGCAGTGCGTATATCGCAACAACAGGGACATTGAAACAAATAAAACGCAGAAGGAATGACAGCACAGCAGGCTTTACTTTGGTGAGCAGGTCACGGATAACGGGATAATATCCGAAGAATCCCGTGAACAGCAGCTTTGACTCTATATCCGGTGTCAGAAGCAGTGCAAGTAAAGCCACAGCCGCATAGCAAAGAAGCGCCCATTTCCTGCTTATTTCACGGTATATTATCCATACGACAAGCCCTGCCACCGCAGGCAGTATATATACGCCTATCGGGATAAAGCCTGTGCAGAACATAAGCACGATACATATAGCACTCAGTATTCCGCTCAGTGCAATGGCATAGCTTCTTGTCTTTTTCGTTGAAGGCATATTATATTTTTCTCCTTGCGTGTTCTGCATAAAGCTCATTGCTCTTTTCTTTACGCTCTCTGCCGTCACGGAGTATATCACGAAGTCTTTCGGTATCATCGTCGCCGATAGCGTCCCTGTACTCGCACAGATTGTCAATGATGGTGTTCAGCTCAAACAGCAGTGCTTCCTTATTGCAAAGGAACAGACTGCTCCACATATATTCGTTCAGCTTTGCGACACGGGTGAGATCCATAAAACTGCCTGCCGAGAAACCGTCTGCATTGAATAGCGACGGGCTTTTGACATAAGCGTTTGAAACAACGTGCGCCAGCTGTGAAGTAAAGGCTATGTTTATATCGTGCTGTTTCGGTGTTGCGGTAACGACCTTGCCGAAGCCCATACAGCAGGCAAGCGTTGACAAGAGGTCGATAGCCATTTTAGGTGTGTTTTCCGAGGGTGTGATTATATAGCTTGCACCTTTGAACAGATCGTCGGTCGAATAGTCAAAACCGGAAAACTCACGGCCTGCCATAGGGTGACTACCGACAAATATAACTCCGAGCGGTTCAAGCACCTCGGTACAGCGTGTAACCACATATTCCTTTACACCGCAGGAGTCTGTGACGATAGAGCCGGGCTTGAACCTGTCCTTGTGCTGTTTTACGAATTCAACGATAGTTTCGGGATAAAGGCAGAGCATAGTCATATCAGCGTCATTAAGTCCGTCCGCTGTTATTATCTCGTCTATTGCGCCGCTGTCGAGAGCCTTTCTGCATACCTCGCCGTCAGCGTCAAGTCCCATTATATGATGAAATGTATTTTTCTTCAGTGCCTTGCAGACAGAGCCGCCTATCAGACCAAGACCTACTATTGCTATTTTCATTTTTGTCCTTCTTTCAGTCGTTTAAAACGTATATAGATTATTATATCTTATCGCACGTTTAATTTCAAGTCGGAATGTGAAAATTTGCTGAAAAAGCGTTGACCTCTCCTAACTGTTTGTTGACATTACGGAAAAGAAAAGTGTATAATTTATCTGATATTATAAGTAGAACAAAGGAGAAGAAAAGATGAAGGTACTAAGGTACTTGAAGCCCTATTGGGTTTTTGCCTTGCTTTGTCCGCTCGCTATGATACTTGAGGTAAGTATGGACCTGTTACAGCCTACGCTTATGTCAGACATAGTGGATAACGGTATATTGGGCGATGCGGCTGCCGATGAAAATCTGCGATATGTTCTGATAACGGGACTTAAAATGCTGGTGTTCTCGCTTATCGGCTGCTTCGGCGGTATAGCGTCGGCGGCATTCGGCACGGCGGCGGCTCAGAAAATGGGCAACGATTTAAGAAAAGACGCTTTTGCAAAGGTAATGCATATGTCTTTTCAGCAGACGGACAAGTTTACTACAGGCTCGCTCGTAACAAGACTTACAAACGATATAACGGCGATACAGGAGTTTGTGGCAATGTCGCTGAGAATGTTTGTAAGGACGGGAATGCAGTTTATAGGCGGCATTGCGGTAATTCTCACTCTTAACGTAAATTTCGGCATTGTGCTGGTGATCTCACTGCCTGTTCAGCTTATTGCTGTGGCAATAATTATGAAGAAAGCCTCGCCGCTTTTCAGTATCGTTCAGTCAAGACTTGACAAGGTGAACAGCGTGGTACAGGAAAACGTTTCGGGAGCGAGAGTAGTAAAGGCTTTCACCCGTGAGGAATATGAGATAAACAGGTTCGACAATGCAAACACCGACCTTATGACGACCAACCTCAAGGTGCAGAAATTACTCGCCACACTGAATCCGATACTGATGATAATAATGAACGCTTCTGTCATTGCTATTATTATGATAGGCGGTTTTCAGGTTGAAGCAAAGGCAATGCAGGTCGGAGAAGTAATGGCGGCAGTAACCTATATAACACAGATACTTATGTCGGTTATGATGGTAGGTATGATGTTTCAGCAGGTTTCACGTTCTGCCGCATCAATGAAGCGTGTAAACGAAGTGCTTTCAACAAACCCCGTTATCAGTGACGGACATAAAAGCGCCGACAGCGACAACAGCGGTACCGTTGAATTCAGAAACGTCGGCTTTTCGTATCCCGGCTCATCCGGTAAGCCCGTTCTTTCCGGCATTGATTTAAAAGCCGAAAAGGGTCAGATGATAGCTATACTCGGCTCTACAGGCTGTGGTAAGACCTCTCTTGTAAACCTCGTTCCGAGATTTTACGATGCGACTGAGGGTGATGTGCTTGTTGACGGCGTAAACGTTAAGGATTACGATGTTGACACGTTGAGAAGCAAAATAGGCGTAGTACTGCAGAAAAGCGAACTTTTTTCGGGAACTGTTGCGGAAAATATCCGCTGGGGCTGTGAAACGGCTACGGACGAAGAAGTGAAGACAGCCGCCAAAATAGCGCAGGCGGAGGAATTCATAGACGGCTTCAATGACGGATATGATACTATGATAAGCGAAAAGGGTGCGTCGCTGTCGGGCGGTCAGAAACAGCGTATGGCGATAGCAAGAGCCATAATCAAAAAGCCCGAGATACTGATATTTGACGACAGCACCTCGGCGCTCGATCTTAGCACAGAGGCAAAGCTGCACAAGGCTCTGCGTGAAAACTTAAGCGGTGTTACCGTTATAATGATAGCTCAGAGAATAGCGAGCGTTATGAGAGCGGATAAGATAGCGGTGCTTGAAAACGGCTCAATATGCGCTTTCGGCACTCATAAAGAGCTTATGGAATCAAGCAGTGTCTACAGGGATATTTACTATTCGCAGATGAAGCAGGGAGAGGAGGAAGCGGTAAATGGCCAATGAACGTCCTCCTATGAGAATGATGGGCAGAGGAGGCCCTCCGCCCCACGAAAGAATGCTTATGGCTGAAAAGCCAAAGAACACAAAAGGCACGCTGAAAAGGCTTGTCGGCTATATCGGAAAGAACAGATACCTTATGATACTGCTTTTATCCGTTATGCTGATAATCACTGTGCTGAACCTTGTCGCACCATATCTTCAGGGCCTTGCTATTGATAAGATAACCGTTTCTAATCAGAGATTAAACGTAGATATAAGCGGTATGCTATACTGCCTTATAGCGCTCGGATGTGTGTATCTTGTAAACTCGCTCCTTACATATTTTCAGGGTATATTTGCGGCAAAACTGTCGCAGACAACCGTCAAGGCTATGCGTAAGGATCTGTTTGACAAGATTTCATATCTGCCGATAAAGTATACCGACACTCATCAGCACGGCGATATTATGAGCCGTATGACAAACGATGTAGAGAATATCTCAAACACTGTTTCTCAGTCGATAGCCTCGCTGTTTTCCGGCGTTCTGACGCTTGTCGGCTGTCTTGTGTTTATGCTTTATTATTCGCCTATGCTGACGCTTGTCAGCCTTACATCTGTCGTTCTGACGCTTATTGTTACAAAGAATCTCACAAAGTTTATGAGAAAATACTTCCCGTTACAGCAGACGCTTTTAGGCAGACTTAACGGACATATCGAAGAAATGGTGTCCGGTTACAGAACGGTAGCGGCATATTCAAAGGAAAAGAAAGCCTGCGAGGAATTCGGTGAAATCAGTGACGAGCTTCAGAAGGCGGCGATAAAGGCACAGATATGCGGCGGCATAATGGGACCGTGTATGAATGTCATATCGAATATCAGCTTTTTGCTTGTTGCGGGCTTCGGCGCATATTTCCTTATAATCGACTTCAACCCCCTTGCACTGAAAGGCGTTATGACGGTCGGCACGATTCAGGCATTCTTGCAGTATACAAAGAACTTCACCCGCCCCATAAACGAGATAGCACAGCAGTATTCTTCAATACAGACGGCTATTGCAGGTGCGGAGCGTGTATTTGAGATAATGGATACAGAGCCTGAAAGCGACGAAGGTACGGATAAGGATTTCTCGATAGATAACGTAAGGGGCGACCTTATGTTCAAGGATATAGACTTCTCCTATGTTCCCGGCGAAAAGGTACTGCACGACTTCGACCTGTGGATAAAGAGCGGTCAGAAGCTGGCTATTGTCGGCGCTACCGGTTCGGGCAAAACCACAGTCGTAAATCTGCTCACAAGATTTTATGATATCGATGGCGGAAGCATCACGCTTGACGGTGAAAGCATATATGATATTCCGAAAAAGAAACTGCGTGGCTCTATAGGTATCGTACTTCAGGATACGGTTATTTTCAACGATACGATAATGCAGAATATCCGTTACGGCAGGCTTGACGCTACAGATGAAGAAGTAATTGCGGCGGCAAAGACAGCAAAGGTAGCCGATTTTGCGGAAAAGATGGCTGACGGATACGATACTATGCTGACCGAAGGCGGCGGAAATTTAAGTCAGGGACAGCGACAGCTTATCGCTATCGCAAGAGCGGTGCTTGCCGACCCGAAGATACTTATTCTTGACGAGGCAACATCGAGCATCGACACCCGCACGGAAGTACATATACAGGAGGCAATGCTTGCACTTATGAAAGGCAGGACAAGCCTTATCATAGCACACAGACTGTCTACTATCCGTGACGCAGATAAGATTGTCGTAATAGACGGCGGCAAGGTAGTTGAGGCAGGAAACCACGAAAAGCTGCTCAGCGAGAACGGTGCTTATGCAAGACTTTACAACACCCAGTTTGCAGGTATAAAGACGTAATAAACAGCGTATCGCACAGTTTCTGCTGTGCGGTATTATGCTATTAAGGAGTTTGCTATGCACTTTGTAGACGCAAAATCAATACTATCGGCCAAAAACGGAATGAATATCTATCGGGGCTGTACTCACGGCTGTATTTATTGCGATTCACGTTCTGACTGCTATAATATGCAGCATGATTTTGAAGATGTTGAAGTAAAGCGGAACGCTCCGGAACTTCTTGAAAAAGCACTTGCTTCAAAGCGCAGGCTGTGTATGATAGGCACAGGTGCGATGAGCGACCCGTATATGCATTGCGAGGAAAAGTTAAGGCTTACAAGGCAGTGCCTTGAGGTCATCGACAGGCACGGCTTTGGCGTTACTGTGCTTACAAAGTCGGATATGATTTTGCGTGATGCCGATCTGCTTTGCAGTATTAACAGCAAGGCAAAGGCGGTTGTACAGATGACGCTTACAACATATGATGAGGATTTATGCCGAATTTTAGAGCCGAATGTATGCACGACAAAACGGCGGTATGAGGTGCTTGAAGCAATGCAGAAAAACGATATACCCACTGTTGTATGGTTCACTCCTGTTCTGCCGTTTATCAATGATACGGAGAAAAATCTGCGTGGTATCCTTTCATACTGCTTTGATGCAGGCGTAAAGGGCATTATCTGTATGGGTATAGGCACTACGATGCGTGACGGCGACAGGGAATATTTCTACTCTGCGCTTGACAGGCATTTTCCGGGTATGAAACAGCGGTATATATCGCAGTACGGCAATGAGTATATCTGCAACAGCGTTAACAACGGCAGACTTATGAGCATATTCTGTAATGAGTGCGAAAAGCACGGCGTTATGTATGAACCTGCTAAGGTGTTTTCATATCTTTATGAGTTTCCGGAAAAGTATGAACAGTTATCGTTTTTCTGATGTGATTTTTGTTAAAATAAGGTTAATATTTGTTCTTTATAATGCTGATACAGAAAATTGAAAGGGTGAACAGTATGACTATCAGAAAAATGGCAAATGAGGAACTTTCGCAGTGCGTTGATGTCATTCGCAAAAGCTATGAAACGGAGGCTGTCGCATTCGGCATTACAGAAATGAATTGCCCACAGCACGCCGCCTTTATTACGCTTGACCGTTTACAGATGTCAGCGGAGTGGGGTTATGTTTTCTACGGAGCATTTGAGGAAGATGAGCTGATAGCCTGCTTTGCCATTGAGAATAAAGACGACAGCGTTTATGAACTGCACTTGTTCTCGGTGCTTCCCGACAAGCGATATGGCGGTGTCGGAGCAAAGTGCCTTGAATTTGCCAAAAACGAGGTATTCTCTATGGGCGGTACGGTACTTAATGCCGGTGCGATACATCAGAGTGTAAGAGTGCGTAACTGGTACGAGAAGAACGGCTTCAAGCAAAAAGAGATACATAGGGCGGCATATCTGCCTTTTGCACTCGGAATAATGAGCTGTAATGTCGGCGAATGATTACAAGGATACATAAGCATAATTAAAGCCTGAGAGGAATTTTCTTCTCAGGCTTTTGCGTTATTAAAAATATCTTGCGCTGTCTTTTCTGTAAGCGCTCGGACTTTTGCCTGTGTAGTTGCGGAAGCATCTGCTGAAATAAAGCACGTCCGAAAATCCCAGTTTATCCGCTATTTCACCTATGCTCATTAGCGTGGAGCAGAGCAGTCTGCAAGCCTCGTCCATTCTCACCGAGTTATGATACTGCTGCATCGTCACACCCTTTTCTTTCTTGAACAGATGCGACATATACTTATAACTCAGATAGAACCGCTTTTCGATATTTTCAGAGCTGAAAGGCACACCGATATTGTCCGACAGATAACGGCATATCCTGTCGCTCAGCGTAAGATTGTTTGAAAATCCCTGTGTGCTTACGGCAAGCGAGGATAACAGCAGAAACAACCGCTGATTGATAAACCATTTCTTGTACGCATCGTCAGATTGTGCATATTCGATAAATGTTTTCAGTTCCTTTTCAAAGCGGGCAGAAACACTGTCAAGAAATTTCGGCAGGGTAAGAATGCTTTCGGCTGTAGCGTCATAAGCGCCGAGCGGAGAAGCGTCCGGATAAAACGGCGAAGCATTACAATCCGCACTTATTCTGAAATGCACAAATATCCACTTTGTACCCTTCTGTATTTTTTTCTTGCCGAAGTGGTGTACACCGTTTTTGAGTATCAGCAGTTCGCCGGCGTTTACCTCATAGTCCGTATCACCTTCGGTAACGTAGATACACCCGTCAATTACATATATCAGTACGCAAAAATCCGGCACTCTGTCAGTGTGAATAAAGCTCTCTGAGGCGGCAAACAGACCGCATCCGCACAGCTGTGGCAGAGAATTATTAGCAATAATTATCTCGTTCATGAACATTCTCCATGTTTTTATCCGTTTTATCTATTTTAATAGCTTGCTGATAAGATTATAATACATATCAGAGAGTAAGTCAAGCGCAAACTCGGAGAATGGAGAATTGTTATGATAACACAGGAGAATATAAAGGTCACAGCCTATAAGTCGGACGGTTTTATCGGAAAATATCAGAAGCTGATAAGGGATACGGTAATTCCTTACCAGTACAGTGTATTATGCGATGAAGCACCCGACACGGAAAAGAGCCACGTTGTGAAGAACTTTGAAAATGCCGCAAAGGCGCTTCACGGGGAAGATGTCGGTGACGGCTTTTACGGTATGGTGTTTCAGGACAGCGATGCGGCAAAATGGATAGAAGCGGCGGCATATTCGCTGGCACTCTATCCTGATGAACAGCTTTCGGCTACCGTAGATGAACTGATTGACAAAATCGCCGCCGCACAGGACGAGGACGGCTATCTTGATACATATTTCACGATAAAGGACAGGGAAAAGCGCTGGCAGAACCTGCTCGAAGGTCACGAGCTTTATTGCTCAGGTCACATGATGGAGGCTGCCTGCGCCTATTATGAAGCTACCGGCAAGAAAAAACTCCTTGACGTTATGGAGAAGAATGCGGAGCATATTTATAAGCACTTTATCACCGAACATAACGAGGGCGTACCAGGTCACCCTGAGATCGAGCTTGCTCTTATGAAAATGTATCGTACAACAGGCAACAAGAAGTGGCTTCTGTTAGCCGAGCATTTTATAAATAAGCGTGGAGAAGACCCTCACTTCTATGAAAAGGAAGCGGCAAAGCGTGACTGGTCAGTGTGGGGAAACAATCCTACGTCACACGACTATCAGCAGAGCGGCAAGCCCGTAAGAGCGCAGAGCGACGCTACGGGTCACGCAGTAAGAGCGGTATATCTTTATACCGGTATGGCACAGCTTTCCGCAAAATGCGGAGATAACGCCCTGTATGACGCTTGCAAAAGGCTGTGGGAAAGCATCACACGCAGAAGAATGTACGTTACAGGCGGTATAGGCTCTACCGTCATTGGAGAAGCGTTCAGCGTTGACTATGACCTTCCGCCCGATACCGCCTATGCAGAAACCTGTGCTTCTATCGGCCTTATGTTCTTTGCAAACGCAATGCTCAAAAATGAGCTTATAGGCGAATATGCCGATGTAATGGAAACCGCATTCTATAATACTGTTCTCGGTGGAATGCAGCTTGACGGAAAGCGCTTTTTCTATGTAAATCCTCTTGAAGTTGTACCCGGAATATCCGGAGTATCGCCCACTCATCGTCACGACCTGCCGGTAAGACCGAAGTGGTACGCCTGCGCCTGCTGTCCTCCCAACGCAGCAAGGCTTATAACCTCATTCGGTTGTTATGCTTACGGAGAAAACAGCGATATGGGCTTCTGCCATCTGTATGCAGACGGCGAGGTTAAGTTCGAAAACGGTATGGAGCTTATTTGCCGCACAGATTATCCGTATGATATGACCGTAAATTATTCGGTTGTAAAGGGAGGCAGGCTGGCTGTAAGAATACCCGGCTGGAGTGATACCTTCACCCTTGTTCAGAACGGCGAAAAACTTGATATAAAGCAAATCAACGGCTATGTTATACTTGCAGTGAAGGACGGGGACGAGGTACAGCTTACGCTTTCGGATACTCCTCACTTTGTATATCCTTCCGTAAAGATACCTGCTGTAAGCGGTATGGCGGCAATAAGAAGAGGCCCGCTTGTATATTGCTTTGAAGATGCGGATAACGGCAATGTGCTGTCTTTAGCACTTAAACGTGGCGGTAAAATCACGGTATGCGAGCCGGACACGGATAATCCTGACGGAATTACAAGGCTGAAAGTTGAGGCGGTAAGGTTTGAAGACAACAATAAGCCCTACAGCTTTGATGAACCTAAAACGACCGATACTCCTGCTGTAGCTGTTCCTTATTATACATGGGGCAACAGGGGAGAGAACGCAATGAGAGTGTTCATGCCGCTTTATTGATAGTAAAAATGCAAAAAGAAACACCGTATGAAAGTAAAAATCCATACGGTGTGTTTTATATAAGTTTAGACAGGACAGCTTATCAGTCCATATCCCAGTTATGCCATACGTTCTGTACGTCATCGTTGTCTTCAAGAGTTTCAAGCAGAAGACCCATCTTCTTTATCTGATCCTCATCGGTAAGAGTGGTGTATGTAGAGGGAACCTGCTCTGCTTCTGCGGAAACTACGGTATAACCCATATCTCTCAGTGCATTTGCAACATTTTCAACTTCCTTGGGATCGGTTGTAATCTCAACACAGCCGTCCTCAAAGCTGAAGTCATCTCCGCCTGCTTCAAGAATGTCTTCCATAGCCTTATCTTCGTCAATGGTGCCTTCTTCGTTGTCAAGAACGATAATGCCCTTTAAGCTGAACATGAACGATACACAGCCGCTTGTACCCATATTGCCGCCGAACTTGTCAAAGTAGTGACGGATTTCGCCTGCTGTTCTGTTTCTGTTGTCTGTAAGGCAGTCAACGATAACGGCAACACCGTTAGGACCGTAGCCCTCGTATACGCAGTTTTCGTAATCGTTCTTTTCTCCGCCGCCTACAGCCTTCTTTATAAGTCTGTCGATATTATCATTGGGGATATTGTTTGACTTTGCCTTCTGTATAAGTGTAGCGAGCTTGGCGTTGTTGTTGGGATCTCCGCCGCCTTCCTTGATGGCAACGATTATCTCACGGCTGATCTTGGTAAATACCTTAGCTCTTGCGCCGTCCTTTTCGCCTTTTTTTCTCTTGATGGTGCTCCATTTTGAGTGTCCTGACATATCACTTTTTCCTTTCTGTTATATCAATTGATCTCTTTGAAACCTTTTCCGAGTACCTCTTTGGCACTTGTGATTATCATAAAAGCCGATTCATCGACTTCTTTTACATAACGTTTGACTTTAACATAGTCATTCTTTCTTACCGCACAGCATATTACCTGTTTTTCGTCACCGCTGTATGCGCCTTTTCCGCTGAGGAATGTAACGCCTTTGCCGGCGGTCATTATCTTCTGAGCAATCTCTTCGGATTTGTCGCTGAATATAAGCAGCATCTTGCCCTCATAGCTTCCGTATACGATAATATCTATCATTTTGGAAGAAACAAAGATTGCAATGATGGCATACAGCGCAGATTCAATCTTTCCGAAAACACAGGTTGCAAATACAATAACCGCAAAATCCGTGGCAAATGTTATAGCCCCTATGCTGATTTGCGGAAAACGCTTATATATCAGACGGTTCAGAATATCCGTGCCGCCGCCCGTACCCTCACGGGAGTAGCAAAGACCGAGTCCTGCGCCGATAAGCAGTCCGCCGAATATGGCGGCAAGCATTTCATCGCCCTCATAGTGAGGAAGATAAGCAAACACATAGTCTGTCGCAACAGTAATGGTTATAATCGAAAGCAGCGTCTTGAACATCAGCCTTCTGCCGAGAAATATAAAGCCTATAACAATAAGCGGAACGTTTACAATGAAGTACAGAACACCCTCGCTCAGTCCCGTGAGATGAGCCACGGCAACGCATATTCCCGATGCGCCGCCCGGTGCTATATCGTTTGGAGCGGTAAAAGTCTTAAGACCGCATGAAAATATAAAGCCCGAAATAATAATGACCGCTATATCAATCAGCGTGCGTTTTGTTGTTGCCTTCATTGTAATCCTTCTCTCGTGAGTTATGTACGCTCGCTTGTATATATCTTTTCAAAAAGCTCTTTGATTCTGTCATTCTGTCCCGTAAGGTACAAATATCCGAAAAGAGCCTCCATTCCTGTTGCTCTGCGGTAATCCTTAGGATTGGATGAGCGTGGAACGTTGTTTCCTGTGGCGTTTCTGCCACGCTTGAATATCTCTGTTTCTTCTTCGGTAAGCTCATCTGCTATCACATCGTATGCGTAGGACTGAAATCCTGCATTTACATATTGCACAGCTTTTTTGTGTAGCTTGTCAACAGGCATTGTGCCGAGCTTTACTATCTGCTCACGGACATATACCTCGTAAACGCTGTCACCGAAGAAAGCAAGCGTAAGCCCTCCGAGGGCTTTCGCCTCGGCAGGTGTCATAATTTCATACATCATCTCAGATACCTGAATTCAAAGTCGTAGATAGAAACGGTATCGTCTTCCTGCACGCCCATTTCCTCAAGTTTATCAATAATTCCGCTGAAACGCAGAACTCTCTGAAAATACTGAAGGCTTTCGTAGTCCTCCATATTCACCATCGAAAGCACAGGAACCATAAACGGTGCATCGACAATATATATGCCGTCCTGCTTTGTAATGGTAAACTCTTTCTTTTTGAGTTCCTGCTCGTCAAGCTCTCTTGCTGTCAGCGGTTGCGCCTCGAATCTTATCGGCGGCGGCAGTTTGTCAAGCTCGCCTGCGATATACTCGATAACCTGTGCAGTACCCTTTGTGGTTGCCGCACTGCACTCAAAGCAGGGAAGCCCCTTGTCCTCAATGTACTTTCTGAATTTTGCTATCTGCTCCTCGCTTGCAAGGTCGCACTTGTTCATAACTACTATCTGAGGCCGCTCGGAAATCTCTTCCGAGAAATTCTTAAGCTCGTAGTTTATCTTCTCGAAGTCATCTTCGGGATCTCTGCCCTCAATGCCCGAAACGTCTACAACGTGAACTATAAGTCTGCATCTCTCAACGTGTCTTAAGAACGAATGTCCAAGACCGATTCCCTCGCTTGCACCTTCGATAAGTCCGGGAATATCAGCCATTACGAATGACTTTTCTCCGACTGTAACAACGCCAAGTACGGGTGTTATAGTAGTAAAGTGGTAGTTTGCAATCTTCGGCTTTGCGGCGCTCACAACGCTTATGAATGTCGATTTGCCGACATTCGGAAAACCGACAAGTCCCACATCCGCAAGCAGCTTTAATTCAAGCGTTACGTTGAATTCTTCACCGGGATAACCGGGCTTTGCAAATCTGGGTATCTGACGTGTGGGAGTAGCAAAGTTCATATTGCCCTTGCCGCCTCTGCCGCCCTTTGCAACAACAACAGGCTCATTGTCGGAAATATCCGCAAGTATCCTTCCCGTGTCGCTGTCCTTGACAAGCGTACCTCTCGGTACACGGATAACGGTAGGTTCTGCACTTTTACCTGTACAGCGTCTTGCACCGCCGTTTTCGCCGTTTGGCGCTATATATTTTTTCTTGTATCTGAAGTCGATAAGCGTTGACAGGTTATCATCGGCTACAAAAACTATATCCGAGCCTTTACCTCCGTCGCCGCCGTCCGGACCGCCCGCATTCACATATTTTTCTCTGTGAAACGATACGGCGCCGTTGCCGCCGTTGCCGGCTTTTATATAAATCTTTACAATATCAACAAACATTTTTACCTCACTTTTGCCGACAGGGTAGTCTTATCTGCATATATTCTGCACCGAATCGCACAGAAAATGCAAATCCGTTTAATACACAAAAAAGGCGGGAAATATACCCGCCTTGATTGATTTGAGATTAGTCAGCGTAAACGCTAACCTGCTTGCGATCTTTGCCGAGGCGTTCAAACTTTACCTTGCCGCTTGTAAGAGCGAATAATGTATCGTCAGAACCACGACCTACGTTGTTACCTGCGTGAATGTGTGTGCCTCTCTGACGAACGAGAATGTTGCCTGCGAGAACGTACTGACCGTCTGCACGCTTAACACCGAGTCTCTTGGATTCGCTGTCACGACCGTTCTTTGTAGAACCCATACCTTTTTTATGAGCAAAGTGCTGTAAGCTGATTTTAATCATATCTGTTTTCCTTTCATCGTGTGTAATCAACACTGTTCGGTGCGGACATCTATATGCCCGTATTCTTCTTCAAGAATTGTAAGATGCGTGTAAAAGGATTTTATCATTGTGCAGGCATCATCCACATAAGGAACTTTAAGTCTGAACTTTGCGTAGCCTTCATTATCCGGACGAATGTCCATGTCAGCGGCCACACTGAAAAAATCCGTAATCGTATTTACCGTCAGCATAAGCGCACTTGATACGCCTGCACAGATTATATCGTTTCCGCTTTCGGCATAACCCGAATGACCTTTTACGGTAAATCCGATAAATTTTTCACCCTTTACGGCGAATACAGCCTTAATCATAAGACTTAAGCGTTGATAGCTTCGATCTTGATCTTGCTGTAGGGCTGTCTGTGACCCATCTTGCGCTTGCTGCTCTTCTTAGGCTTGTAAGTAAATACTGTAACCTTCTTAGCCTTACCGTTCTTGATGAGAGAAGCCTTTACGCTTGCACCGTCAACATAAGGAGCGCCTACTACTGCGCCGTCGTCCTTACCAACCATGATAACCTTGTCAATTGTGAACTCGCCTTCAACGTCGAGCTTTTCAACGAAGATCTCATCGCCTTCTTTAACCTGATACTGCTTTCCGCCTGTTTCAATTATTGCGTACATTTTTTCAAACCTTTCTTGCCCTTAGGCATCTTGTAAAATTCTCGCTGCTTGAGGTGAAACCGCTCGGTTGAGCCGTTTTCTTAAATACCCTGCACATGCGGCGATATTATTATATCAAAAAGAAACCGCTTTGTCAAGCGTTTTCTTCCGATTTTTATAAACTGAGCCGAAGCACAGCAGATTTGTGCCTCGGTTTAACTTATTATACGTTGAATCTGAACAGTACAACGTCGCCGTCACGCATAACGTAGTCCTTGCCTTCAAGACGGACAAGACCCTTTTCCTTTGCCGCCGCCATACTGCCGCAAGCCATAAGATCGTCAAACGAAACGATTTCCGCTCTGATAAATCCCTTTTCAAAGTCGGTGTGAATCTTTCCTGCTGCCTGAGGAGCTTTAGTGCCGTTTGTTATAGTCCATGCACGGACCTCTTGAACGCCTGCGGTAAGATAAGATATAAGACCAAGCAGGCTGTAGCCCTGCTTTATTATACGGTTAAGACCGGATTCTTTAAGACCGAGTTCGGACAGGAACATTTCCTTATCCTCGGCCGACATATCGGCAATCTCAGCCTCAATCTGTGCGCAGATAGGAAGTACAACGCTGTTTTCAGCCTTTGCTATTTCACAAACCGCTCTGTACTGCTCGTTCTTTTCAATATCGCCCGTGAAATCGGATTCTGAAAGATTTGCGGCATATATTACAGGCTTGTTCGACAGCAGGGGAGAAGCTTTTACCATTTCAAGTTCGGATTCGGTATAAGGATATGATCTTGCAGATTTACCTTCTTCAAGGTGAGCCAGCAACTTTTCGAGGAATTCAACCTCGGAAGCAAGGCTCTTGTCGCCCTTCATCTGCTTCTTTTCTCTGTCAATTCTGCGCTGGATTATTTCAATATCCGAGAAGATAAGCTCAAGGTTAATTGTTTCTATATCTCTTGCGGCACCTATTTTGCCGTCAACGTGAATGATATTGTCATCTTCGAAGCAACGCACAACGTGAACGATAGCGTCAACCTCACGGATGTTCGACAAGAACTTGTTGCCGAGTCCTTCACCCTTGGATGCGCCCTTCACAAGACCTGCAATGTCAACGAATTCGAGAGTTGCGGGTGTGAATTTTTCGGGGTTGTACATCTTAGCGAGTGCGTCAAGACGTTCATCGGGAACGGATACTATTCCCACATTAGGCTCAATTGTGCAGAAAGGGTAGTTTGCAGATTCTGCTCCTGCGTTTGTAAGTGCATTGAATAAGGTACTTTTGCCTACGTTCGGCAGACCGACCATTCCAAGTTTCATTTATGTGTCAACCTTTCTTTAAGCGGTAACCGCTGTCATAATCCAGTACAGTATAACACTAATTCCGATTTTTTTCAAGTAGTAAACGATAATTTATTGACTTGAAGGTAAAAGTCCTGTATAATATAAGCAGTTTCAAGGAGGTGGTCTTTTGCCCGATATATATAAGCACGGCTACGACAATTTCAAAAAAATTACGGTTTTGTTTATTCTTCAGATAATACTCGGCGTGCTGCCGGTCGTACTACTGGTGATCTATATAGGCTTTTCACTGTATTCAAATGTTGTACTGGGCTATACGTTCATAGTTATAATGGCTATAGCGGCGGCACTGAATTTCACTATAACAAAACGCTATAACGTACTGCTTTCCGGTTTTAAGGGCGAAAAATCGCTTATGAAAACCGTGAAGAAGCTCGGAAGCGAGTATACCGTATTTGCAAACGTACCTGTGCGGTACAAGAAAAACAGAAGCGAGATAGATTTACTTGTAATGTGCGACAGGTACATTATTATAATAGAAGTAAAAAACCATTCCGGCTATATTTACGGTAATCACAAGGACGAAACGTGGACGCAGAGAAAAATCTACCGTGACGGTAAAACCACCGAAACCGTTATGACAAGTCCGATACGTCAGATGCGCCGTCAGCGTGACATCATTAAATCCATACTCCGTGCAAACGACCTTGATCAGTGGGTCGATACGGTGCTTTATTTTTCCGCTCCGACCGTTCATCTTTATCTCGATCTCAGCGACAGCGACAATGTCTGCTCCAGCGAAAAAGAGCTTCTCGAATTTCTGAGGACGTACGTTTCCCCGAAATCTATGGATCCGGAAAAACTTGAAAAAATAAAAGTGCTGTTCAAAGAAATGTGCGTTTCGAAATGATATTTGACGGCAAAATCCCGAAATCGCTATTTCGGGATTTTCAGTCTGTAGATAAACCTCTTGATTATTTAAAAATGGGGTGTCGAGTGTTGCTTGCTCTGCTGGTTTTGCATCGTGCAAAACTTTTGGCAAGCAACCAAAGCATCCTTGCTTTGGGGCGTAGCCCCCAACAGGGACTTGGGGCGGTAGCCCCAGCAAAATAGCCCCTTTCCGGGGGAAAGGGGCTTTCGGCAAGGATGCCGAAATAAGGACACGCCGAGCTTTAAGCATGGATGCTTACAAGTGGTCGAACAAAGTCGGTGCAGGACGCACCGACAACAAACGACCACAGTTGCACAGAGGCAAAGCCATCAGAGTGTCCTAAAGGGGATAGGGATAATAAATCAGAAGTTTATTTCAAAAAAGACTTTTTCTACAAGCTGAGATCCCGAAATCGCTATTTCGGGACTTTCTCTTTATATTTGGAGTAAACGTTTACTAAGCTATGTTTTAATTTACAGTAAAATTATTGCAGTAAATTGTCGCATAACTGTTGAAAATCACTAAAATATTGTGCAGTATGCACAAATTAAAGTGAATATCTTATAAATTTCTCACAATTTTTGCGTTTATACACAAAAAACAGCTTGCGAACGATTGACAAATTGGTAAATTTGCGATATAATAAAGCCATCGTAAGACACATGATTAAGTGCTTACGAGGTTTTAGTTTTTTAGTTGTCTCCTTTCTTTTGTTCTACACATTATACATTATTTGATTTGAGAGCGTGAGTTTGTCACGCTCAATTTTTTTGTCTTTTTATTCATATTGCGGATATATTTTTGTGCTATTCTGAAGCAGAACAGCAAAAGTATTGTATGTCCGACAAGAGATTAAACTGTAATTAACGCTTATTGGTTCTGCTTTACCGAAAAAACAGATTCTCATTATGAAATACAGTGAATCTTGTCTGACGTTCAATTCCGCCGTTTCGCTAACCGTAGCGTAGAAGTATCGTTATCGTAGGCGGAACTTGGAGCGCCGCATCGGCTTTATGAAAATTCGTGAATTTCTACTAACGTCCAATCCCGCCGTTTTGCTAACTGTAGCAAAGAAGTATCGTTATCGCAGGCGGAATTTGGAGCGCCGCATCGGCTTTATGAAAATACAGTGAATTTCTACTGACGTTCAATCCCGCCGTTTCGCAAACCGCAGCAAAGAAGTATCGTTATCGTAGGCGGAACAGTCAGCGGCGACCCGCCGTATGAATATTTTGTGAAAAGTGTGGAATTTGAGTTTAAAATATGGTATACTATAAAACAGTGTTTAAGGCAACACCGCACAATTAACGGCTATCGCCTTTGCCGCACGCTTGCTTGCGTATTTTCTGTCATCTTGCACAAATTTTGCTTGACAGGCGTCAGCCTGCCCGCACTCAATTTATACAATCTGACGAAAAATCTGACTGCGCATCGCACGACAATAATTATGCGGTGTTGCCTTAAAACCGAGAAAGGAATGAACAGATGAACAATATAATAAACCGCAGGAAAATAGCCGACGGTGTATACTTCAGCAGTATTACCGATAAACGCTATAAGAAGAATCTTATATCGGTGGCGTTCTCTACTCAGCTTAGCGAGGATACCGCTACAGAAAACGTAATCGTCCCCGTTTTGCTGACAAAGTGCAATTCAAAGCTACCGACATATAAAGCGTTCAACAATAAAATGTCAAGGCTGTATGCGTCAGGCATAGGCGGAACGGCGGGCAGACAGTACGATCTGCAGACAATTTCGTTCGGTGCTTATTATCTTGACGACATTTACGCTCTTTCGGGAGAAAAAATGACCGGGATAATGACGGATATCCTTATAGATTGCCTTACATCGCCCGTAACGGAAAACGGCGTATTCTCAGAAAAATTCGTAGAGCTTGAAAAGAAAACCGTCATAGATAACATCGAAACGGCAATCAACGATAAGCGTTCCTACGCAATAGAACGTGCGATGAAAACCATCTGTAAGGGCGAGCCTGCAAGCGTATGCTCATACGGCACGGTAGAAAAGGCAAAGCTGATAACCCCCGACAGCGCATATAAAGCATATCGCCGTATGCTTGAAACAATGCCGTGCGAAATTATCTGCACCGGCTGCAGTGACTTTGAGGGAGTAGCGGAGAAGTTCGCCGCCGCATTCGAAAAAGCCGGCAGACACGATATTGAGAACACGACGATAGCTTTAAGCCCCGTAAAAACTCAGACGGAAGAGGTTACCGAAAGGCTGACGGTAAATCAGAGCAAGCTCGTTCTCGGCTTCAAGTCTCATTCCGATGACGATGCCGCACTTGTACTTTTACAGAAGATCTTCGGCGGTACAACATCATCAAAGCTGTTCCGCAACGTCAGAGAAAAAATGTCGCTGTGCTACTATTGCTCGGCTGCAAGAAACGACCTTAAGGGCATTATGCTTGTCAACAGCGGTGTTGAAAACGAAAATATCGAAAAGACAAAGGAAGCCGTTATCGACCAGCTTGAAGAAATCAAGAACGGAAATTTCACAAACGAGGATATAAACTTTGCGGAAATGGCTATAAAGAACGATTTCAAGAGCGTAGCCGACAGTGCGGGAAATGTCAGCAACTGGTACTTTGATTGCATCAGAAAGAACGATATAGTAACTCCCGAAGAAAAGCTCGGACGTTACCTCGGCGTATCAAAGGAACGCATAATCGCCGCCGCAAAATCTATGGTACTTGACAGCGTCTATGTACTTACAGGCAACGAAAATTGAGAAAAGGAGCTGTCATAATGGAGAAAATCACTAACGCACGAATCAAGGAAGAATATCTCAGAATAAAGCATAAGAGCGGCGCTACAATTCTTTTGTATCCCATGAAGGGCTATTCGACCGCTTATGCACTGTTTGCTACCAAGTATGGCTCGGTGGATACAACATTCAAGACAAACGAGGATCCCGATTTTGTAACAGTTCCCGAAGGCATTGCGCATTATCTTGAACACAAGCTGTTTGAGAATGACGAGTGCGACGCATTTGATCTGTATGCAAAGACCGGCGCAAACGCAAACGCATATACCAGCTTTGATAAGACGGCTTACCTGTTCAGCTGTTCACAGAAATTCGAGGAGAATCTGCGTATATTGCTCGGCTTTGTGCAGGAACCTTATTTTACCGACGCTACCGTTGCAAAGGAGCAGGGGATCATCGGACAGGAAATCAGAATGTACGAGGACGATACCGGCTGGAGAGTATTTTTCAACTGCTTGCAGGCAATGTACGAAAAGAACCCCGTAAGAATTGATATTGCCGGCACTATCGAAAGCATAGCAAAGATAGATAAGGATCTGCTTTACCGTTGCTACAACACGTTCTATAACCTTAATAATATGGTCATCGCCGTTGCGGGTAATTTTGATGTTGACAAAACGCTTGAGATATGCGATGAACTGCTGAAGCCGTCAGAGGATCACGGACTTCAGGTTATCGTTCCCGATGAACCGCTTACGGTTCACGAAAAGAGAAACGTACAGAAGCTGTCCTGCGCTATCCCGCTGTTCAATATCGGCTGGAAATTCCCTGCATATTCGGGCAAGGAACAGCTTGAAAAATATATCGTCTATAATATCCTTATGGAACTTTGCCTCGGCAGGACCTCAGACTTCTATAACAGAATGTACGAAGACGGATTGCTAAACGATGCGTTCAATGTCGGCGTATTCTGCGGCAGAGGATTTTTCAGCGTAATCGCAGACGGCGAATCTACAGATCCCGATAAGGTGCTTTCAGAGATAGAAAAGGAACTTTTCCGTCTGAGAAAAGAAGGTCTTGACGAAGACGAGTTCATCACTATCCGTAACAAGACTTACGGCGAGCTTGTGGCAGGCTTCAATAATGTCGAATCTGTCGCAAATGCGATGATTTCCCAGGAAATAAATGACGTGGGAATTTATGACGGTATAGAAATTACGGCAAATACTACATTTGCCGATATAAAATCGGCTCTTGACGATTTTGACATTGAGAATAATTCAATTTCGATAATCGAGCCTGCCGATGAAAATTAAGTGAGGAATTTTAACATGAGCGGTTTATTAAACATTCTGACCGAATCGGTGAACGAAGTGCCGAGAATTGAATTTCCCAATCTGTTTGATAAGTCTATTATCGTAAACAGGGTAGCATTCAACCTGTTCGGCGTTGACATCTATTGGTACGGAGTTATTATTGCGGTAGGCGTGATTCTTGCGTTTATTTACGCTATGCACAAGTGCAAGCAGTTCGGGCTTATCCCCGACCACGTTTTCGATGTAGCTTTTGTAGCCATAATTTTCGGCTTTATCGGCGCAAGAGCCTACTACTGTATTTTCATTGATACCGATATAAATTTCTTTGATCTGCGTCACGGAGGACTTGCGATATACGGCGGTATTATTGCGGCGGCGATTGCGGCGGCGATTACCTGCGTTATCCATAAGGTAAACCTTCCCGCAATGTTCGATGTGGGCGGTCTCGGACTTCTTATAGGTCAGTGCATAGGCAGATGGGGCAACTTTGTAAATCAGGAGGCTTACGGTGCTCCTACGGCAGGCTCGCTCCCATGGGGCATGACAGGCACAACTATTATAAACGATCCCGTGGTTGTTGCAAAACAGGCAGAGCTTGATGCGGCAGGAAACGGACTGTTTGCACTTGTTCACCCGTGTTTCCTTTACGAGAGCCTGTGGTGCCTTATCGGCTTTATCGCACTTCATTTCTACTCAAAGAAGCTGAAAACCTTTGACGGCGAGATTTTCCTGCTGTATATAATATGGTACGGCTTAGGTCGCTTCTGGATAGAGGCACTGCGTACAGACAGCCTGTTCATCGGACCTTTCAAGGTATCCCAGATAGTAGCCGGCGGTTGTGTTATAGTCGGACTTGCATTGTTCATACTCGGCAAGATTTTCAAGACGAAGAAACGTGGCTATGTAATGTATAAGGACAGCGAAGCGTGCAAGGAAAAGAACGAAGCGTATTATGCCCGTCAGAAGATGCTTGAAGAAAAGGCTAAGGCTAAGAAGGCTATGAAGCAGGCAGGCGAAGAAGCACCGAGCATAATAGTCAATGACGAAGCTTCCGATAACGAGGAAACATCGGCTGAAACCGAAAAGAAAGAAGAAAAGACGGAAAAATCCGAAAGCAACGAAGAAAATACCCCTGATAAAACGGAGGAAGAATAATGAATCTTATTGACGGAAAAGCAGTATCTGCAAGCGTTAAAGAGCAGATCCGTGCCGAGATAGAGCGTGACAAGCTCGATATAGGTCTTGCCGTAATAATAGTAGGAAACAATCAGGCAAGCCGTGTTTATGTGAACAACAAGAAAAAGGCCTGCGAGGTATGCGGAATAAAGTCATACGAGTACGCATTGCCCGAAGATACAACGCAGGACGAGCTTATGGAGCTTATCGACACACTGAACAAGGACGATAAGGTAAACGGCATACTCTGCCAGTTACCCCTTCCGAAGCATCTTGACGAAGAAAAAGTTATCGAGGCTATTTCACCGCTCAAGGACGTTGACGCATTCAATGCTGTTAATGTCGGAAAGATAATGATAGGAAATTACTCGTTCCTTCCCTGTACCCCCGCAGGCGTTATGGAACTTATTCACAGCACGGGCGTATCGGTCGAGGGCAAGGAGTGTGTTGTTATCGGCAGATCGAATATAGTAGGTAAGCCTATGGCTATGCTTTTACTTCATGAGAACGCAACCGTGACCGTATGCCATTCGAGAACAAAGAATCTCGCTGAGGTTTGCCGCAGAGCAGATATATTAGTCAGCGCAGTAGGCAGAGCGGACTTTGTTACAGCCGATATGGTAAAGGACGGCGCAGTGGTTATTGATGTCGGTATGAACAGAAACGCAGACAACAAGCTCTGCGGCGACGTGAAGTTCGATGAAGTCGCACCGAAATGCTCATACATAACACCTGTTCCCGGCGGAGTAGGCCCTATGACGATAGCAATGCTGATGAAGAATACGCTTATGGCTAAGCGTATACAGTCAAAAGTATGAATAAGCAGGTAAAAAATCCGTTTAAGAAAGCAGGGCAGGGCGGAAACAAGCGTTTTCTTATAAATGCCGCAATTCTTGCCGCAGGCTGTCTGCTTGTTATATTCAGAATGCAGACGTGGGGCATTGCACAGGTGATAGTTCTTGTACTGTTTGCGGCACTCGCCGCATTTCAGGTGGTGCTTTATTTCAAGATGAAGTGAAATTGCGCTGTCAGCACCAAAAAACACAAAAATTTAATAAACTCCTATTGACAAACCTATCATAATGTGTTATGATTATAGTACCTCATTAGGGGTTTATTTTTTTGTGCAATTTTTTTAATTCACAATAAACCCTGCCGAAGAAAAAGTCTGAGGCAAAGAGGGAGGCTAAAGCCCAGAAGGGCAAAAAAATAGGAGGTGCCGAAAGTGAGAGTTAAAATTACCCTTGCGTGTACTGAGTGCAAACAGCGCAACTACAACACCAAGAAGAACAAGAAGAACGATCCTGACAGAATTGAAATGAACAAGTACTGCAGGTTCTGCAAGAAGCATACTCCACACAAGGAAACTAAGTAAGGAGGTTTATGATGGCTAAAGATGCAAGCTTGACTAAAGAAGCAGCGAAAGCGAAAAAGGCTAACGAAAAGAACAGCAAGAAGGCCGCTCTTTCCAAAAAGCCCAAGAAATCCATCGTAAAGTACTTCAAGGATTTAAAATCCGAGTTCAAAAAGGTTGTGTGGCCAAGCAAGAAGACAGTATTCAACAACACGGTTGTTGTACTGGTTACCCTGGTAGTATCGGGTATCTGTGTTTGGGGCCTTGATACTCTGTTCGCTACTCTGTTAAGATTAGCGCTCAACATGAGTTCAGCAGGCTAAGTATTTTCAAGTAGGAGGGACTAAAGAATGTCTGAGGCAAAATGGTATATTCTCCATACCTATTCCGGTTACGAAAACAAGGTTGCCGGCAACATTATGAAGGTCGTTGAAAACAACAACCTGCACCATTTAATCGAAGAAGTTATGGTTCCTACCGAAACAGTGGTTGAGGAACACGACGGCAAGACGAAGACTTATGAAAGCAAGCTCTTCCCGAGTTACGTTTACGTTAAGATGATACTGACCGATGAGTCGTGGTACATCTGCCGTAACACGAGAGGCTGCACAGGTTTCGTAGGCCCCGGATCAAAGCCTATACCGCTGACAGACGAAGAGGTAAAGAACCTCGGCGTTACGACAAAGGTCGCAGAGATTTCATTTGCAGTAGGCGATACGATAAAGATTGTATCCGGTTCTCTTGAAGGTTTCGAAGGAACGGTTGATTCGATCGACGAGGAGAACGGTACTGCACAGGTTACGGTTTCCATGTTCGGAAGACCTACACCGGCAACGGTAGAAATATCCGCTGTCCAGAAAGTAGAAATTTAAGTTCTAATTGTTATTTTGGAGGTTGAGTAAAATGGCTCAGAAGGTTACAGGATTTATAAAATTACAAATTCCTGCCGGTAAAGCAACGCCGGCTCCCCCGGTTGGTCCTGCATTAGGTCAGCACGGTGTAAACATTATGGCGTTTACAAAGGAATTCAACGAGCGTACAAAGAATGACGCAGGTCTTATTATCCCTGTTGTTATCACAGTTTACGCCGACAGAAGCTTTTCATTTATTACAAAGACTCCGCCTGCTGCCGTTCTTATCAAGAAGGCTTGCGGAATTGAAACAGCATCAGGTGTTCCCAACAAGAACAAGGTTGCCAAGATCACTAAGGCTCAGGTTCAGCAGATCGCTGAAACCAAGATGCGTGACTTAAACGCAGGTTCTATCGAAGCTGCTATGTCTATGATCGCCGGCACAGCTCGTTCAATGGGTATTGAAGTAGTTGACTAATTAAGACGGTGGGAGGATAATTTCCGTTATACCACAAGGAGGATAATGAATGAAACAAGGTAAGAAATACGTTGACAGCGTAAAGCTGATCGACAGCACTAAAGCATACGATTCAAGCGAAGCTCTCGACTTAGTTTGCCAGACTGCAAAGGCTAAGTTCGATGAAACAGTTGAGCTTCACGTTAGACTCGGTGTTGACTCACGTCACGCTGATCAGCAGGTAAGAGGCGCAGTTGTACTGCCCAACGGTACAGGTAAGACTGTTCGTACACTGGTTTTCGCTAAGGGCGAAAAGATCCAGGCTGCTATCGACGCAGGTTCTGATTTCGTTGCTGACGATGATACAGTTAAGAAGATTAACGACGGTTGGATGGACTTCGACGTTGTAATCGCAACTCCCGATATGATGGGTGTTGTAGGACGTTTAGGTAAGGTTCTCGGTCCCCGTGGCCTTATGCCTAACCCCAAGGCAGGTACAGTTACTCCTGATGTTGCTAAGGCAATTTCAGAAGCTAAGGCAGGTAAGATCGAATACCGTCTTGACAAGTCTAACATAATCCACTGCCCCATAGGCAAGGCATCATTCGGTAAGGAGAAGCTCGAGCAGAACTTCAACACACTGATGGACGCTATAGTTAAGGCTAAGCCCGCTGCTGCAAAGGGTGCATATCTGAAGAGCTGCACAGTTTCTTCAACAATGGGCCCCGGCGTTAAGGTAAGCACAGCTAAGTACGGTGTTTAATTAATTAACACGATTACGACTAACGATACAACACAAGTAAAGCCGATGAGAAATCATCGGCTTTTTTGTGTTGTCATATTTCAATCCCGATTTTACCGGCTATTCTCACCATCGCCTCAATATGCATGATAAGGTGCCTTTGTAAAAAATTGCCCCCGAATATTACATCGGGGGCAGTATGATTACTTGTTCATTATTTCAAGATTCTTTTTTATAAGCTCGCATCTCTGCTTTACGCAGTCTACCGAGCGGAGCGGATCGGACGGGGTGTTGAATGTATAATCCATCAGCTTATCAATAGTTGTAGCCGCAACGTGAAGTCTTGTATCGGAAGAAGCGTAGTAGATATATACATCGTTGTTTTCGGTAACAACCGCACCGTTTGTAAAGCACACGTTCGATACATCGCCTACACGCTCTGATTTATGCGGAGCGATGAACAGACCTGAGGGTGACGCAATCAGCTTTGACGGGTCGTTTAAATCGGTAGCGAATACATAAATTACATATCTCAGACCTGCCGCAGTGTTACGGACACCGTGTGCAATGTGTATCCAGCCCTTAGGCGTTTTAATCGGAACAGCGCCTGCACCGTTCTTGACCTCTGTGATAGTGTGGTACTGTCTGGGCGAAATTACAACTTCCTCTGTGCAGATGACGGGATTGTTGATATCCTCGCACAGACCGAAGCATACACCGCCGCCGGAGCCTGTCTGAATGAAATCGTCCTGAGGACGTGTATAGAAAGCATACTTTCCGTCAACAAATTCGGGGTGAAGAACTACGTTTCTCTGCTGGGGCGATTTTGACTTTAAGTTAGGTAAACGCTCCCACGTCTTTAAGTCCTTGGTACGAACAATACCTGCCTGAGCTACAGCGGCGGAAAGGTCGTTGCTGTCCTTGTCCTTGCTCTCTGAGCAGAATACACCGTAAATCCAGCCATCCTCGTGTTGAGTAAGACGCATATCATATACGTTTGTTTCTTCCTTTTCCGTATCGGGAAGTAAAACAGGGTAGTCGTGGAAACGGAAGCCCTCTGTAGGCTTGTCGCTCTCGGCAACGGCAAAGAACGATTTTCTGTCGTTACCTTCAACTCTTGCTACAAGATAATACTTGCCGTTCATATAAAGCGCACCCGAGTTCAGTACAGCGTTGATGCCAAGACGCTCCATAAAGTAAGGGTTTGTCTTTGGGTCCATATCATACTTCCAGAAGTAAGGCGCATGATCGGCTGTCAGAACGGGATTCACATATCTGTCATATATGCCGTTATAGCAGTCGGCAACGGCATTCTTTCTGTTGATAAGACGCTCGTAATCGTCTATCACTCTCTTCTTGTTATCTTCAAATAAGCTCATTTATTAAGTACTTTTCCTTTCGGTTTAGTTGTGTTAGCTAGCGGAAATAGCCTTTGATATGATTATACAACAGCCACACGGAAAATGCAATACTTTTTCTTAAATTTACTTAAAGATATTTCGATTTTAGGTAAATTATTCGTTTTCGGCTTTTTCTGACGTTTCCGACACCGCCGCATAGGTATAATCCGAAATATTCGACTTGAATATCGTTATGTATATGCCTGCTCCGCACACACAGCAGAACAGAATGTTTACGAACATTGCAATTTCTGCCGCTGTATCGCTGTAGGTCAGAGCCGAGCTTAACTGCATTACAGCTATCAGCAGATTTATGACCTCTGCAAGTATAAACGATACAGCCGCCGCAGGTCTTGCACCTTTTTTCTTTGCGGCACAGATGTTGGTGGCTATCGCCATACCGATATTTATGCACAGTATGATAAAGATTATCAGCACTGTGATAAACATTATCGCCGATTCGGGCAGAGCGAAATCATCAGGCTTTTTAGGGTCTTTTATAAAGAATATAGAGCGCAGAAGATTTCTCAGGTACAGCGGATAAAAAGCCGCAGTGATAACCGCATTAGCATACAGTGCGATTACGCTTGCTGTCAGAAACAATTTGCCCTTATGCAGTTCTTTCTGCTGACGCTCGAAAAACTCCTGTTCAAGCTTTTCTTTCTGCTCTTTTGTGAGTGTATCATCGGAAATGATTATGTCCTGCTTTTTCAATTTGCCCTCCGTAGAAATGTATGTATCTTATTCGGTAACTGTTTCAGGCTCTTTTTCTTCTTCCTCGCATTCTGCTTTCACTGCAGATTCGCCTTTAAGAAGGTCACGGATCTCGGTGAGAAGCACTATCTGAGGATCGGGCTTCGGTTCTTCTTTAGGCTCTTCCGCTTTCTTTCTCTTGAATGCGCCGAGTACCTTTATCAGTATGAATACCGACAGTGCGATGAGTAAAAAGCTGATAACGGAATTGATAAATGCGCCGTAGCCGATAGCGACCTCAGGCTCGATAATCTCCGTACCCTCTTTCACAGCCGCCTTGAGTACGATTTTAAGATCGGAGAAGTCTATCTGACCTGTAATCATACCGAGCGCAGGCATAAGAATGTTGTTTACAAGCGAGGTAACTATTGCTGTGAATGCCGCACCGACAATCATACCTACTGCCATATCCATTACGTTGCCCTTGGATATGAAGTCCTTGAATTCGCTTATGAACTTGATTTTTCCGACCTTTTCAACACCCTGACCTACCGCCTTGAATGCCTTTGCATCACGAATGTCCTTGTGCTGTGTTTTCTTTTCTGTTGACATTTCGATATTTCTCCTTTATTATTCGGCTTTATCGCCGTTTGATGCGTCCTCGTAAACCTTGATAAGCTCAAAGTCAATCTGTCCTAAGTTAACGTTTGCGTTGATGCACTTTACACGCACCTTATCGCCTATAGTATACATAGTGCCGGCTACACCGTCATAAAGAGCGATGCCGTTCCTTACCTCGAAGTAGTTTTCCGACAGTGAGCGTACATCTATTTTGCCCTCTACCGTGTTCGGAAGTTCAACGAAAAGTCCGCTGCCGATAACGCCCGAAATAATGCCGTCAAATTCCTCTCCTATGTGCTTTTTCATATATTCAGCCGCATAGAAGTCTTCACAGCTTCTTTCCGCCGCTACTGCGGAAAGCTCTGTCTTTGTTGCCTGAGCCGCCGCTTTGACAGAGAATTCGCCGTATTTCTTTTTCAGCTTGTCCGCACCTTTTCTTGAAACATAGTCGGTCAGGATACGGTGGATAGAAAGGTCGGCGTAACGTCTTATCGGGGAAGTGAAGTGTGCGTATTCCTTCATTACAAGTCCGAAGTGACCGATGGGCTGTTCGGAATACTTTGCCTTAGCCATAGTACGCAGTACGATTCTGTTGATGATTATATTCTTAGGATCATCTGCAGTTTCTTCAAGCAGCTTGGCGAAGTTTTTCGCTTCGGCCCTTTCGTTTATTCCGAGCGGATTTATGCCGAGTGCCTCGAGAGTGGTTTTCAGCGATTCTATCTTTTCTGCGGGCGGATTTTCATGCACACGGTAAACAAAGGGGATTTCCTTTTTCATACCTACCTTAGCGGCTGAGTTATTCGCCATCAGCATAAATTCCTCTATAATACCCTCCGAAACACCCTGTATTCTCGGCTTAATGTCAATACAGATGCCGTTTTCGTCACAGATGACCTTGCTTTCGCTTGACTTTATATCGGGAGCGCCTCTGTCCTTACGTTTTTTTATAAGTATCTGTGCAAGCTCGTTCATAACGGGTATGCAGTCGATGACATCCTTGTACTTTCTCTTTATCTGTGCGTTTGCGGTGCCGTCAAGTATAGAGTTTACCTCGCTGTAAACGCCTTGTACACGGGAACGGATGACCGTTTTTGCAAACTTGTATTTCTTCACCGTACCCTTGTCCGAAATTTCCATAAGGCAGGAGAATGCGAGCCTGTCCACTCCGGGATTAAGAGAACATATACCGTTGCTGAGTTCCTTCGGGAGCATAGGTATTACCTTGTCGGCAATATAAACGCTTGTGCCTCTTTCAAAAGCGTCATTGTCAAGAGGAGAGCCTTCAGTAACATAGTGGCTGACATCGGCGATATGAACGCCAAGCTTATAACCGCCTTCTGTCCGTTCAATGCTTATCGCATCGTCAATATCCTTCGTATCTGCGCCGTCTATGGTGAATATGGGCAGGTCACGCAGGTCAAGCCTTTTAGCCGTCTGCTTTTCGTCAATAACGGCATTTACATACTGCTTTGCCTGATTGAGTGCTTCCTCAGAGAAATCGACCGGTATATTGTTCTGGATAAGATAAGCCTCGGTGGCGGATTTTGCGTATTCGCTTGAGCCAAGCACCCTTACTATATCAACGATATGCTCGGAGTGATGCTCGCCACGCTTTCTGATGGAGAAAAGCACCTTGTCGCCCTCTTTTATCTGCTCCTTGACTTTAAGAATGGTGAGGGGAGGACAGCCGAGCGAATCGGGCAGAACTTTAAGCATCATTCCCTCTTTTACGATAACTCCGCCGAATAACTCCTCCGATACGTCAAGCACCGCAAGCACCTCGGCGGTCGCACTTCTTTGTTCTGTCTTAGCGGCTATCTCACGGGCGATGACCGTATCGCCGGGAACAGCGCCCTTCAGCTTTCCGCCGCTTACAAAGCAATCCTCACCTGTTGCGAGATTCGTAACAAAGCCGAATGTGCGTGACAGCGTTGCAACCTTTCCTGTGAATACGGTGCGTATGTCGCTTATATAATACAGGTCGCTTTTGGCTTTGAATATAGTCCTCTGACGTATCATTGACTTTGCTGTGTTTTTCAGCTTATCAAGATATTTTTTCGGCAATTCGTTCTTGTTTGCTATCTGCTTTAATGTCATTCCCCCGCCGTTTTCAAACAATGTGGCGATAATAAGTGTTTCTAAATTCAAAATGTTTTCCTTTCTCAGTGCGGTTTTTCGTTACCGCTGTTCTTAACTTCTTTATTTCCTTTAATCTTTATTATTATAATACATTTCACGCTTTTTTTCAATAGTTTGTTGCGGTAATTGAGGTTTATCGGTTTTCAATTTAGGAATATTCTTGAAAATGCTTCAAAGTAGATAAAAAAATGAGCAGTACCCACCGTAATGCAAGCACTGCTCATCAATTATTAACTTTTATTGCTAAACTTATGCTCAGAATCATTTAATATAATGGAAATAAATACACAATTTCTAAATGGAAAGATGTGAAATTTTTATAATAATTACAGTGAATTATTTACTCGCAGAAGGACAGACATAAACCTTTATATGCTGAAGTGTACTACTTTGCATACTTCCTTTATAGGACGCCCTCTATTATGGAGTTGGCGCATAAAAAAGTTGTCCGTTTTGTTAAATACAGAAAGCCCCTCGCCGAAGAAAAACGGCAAGGGGCTCAGGGTCAAATAGGTTCACTTATCTGCAAACCCACCAGCACCAAATGCCGAGCCCTGTTGCATAAAGAACCGAACCGCAAAGGAATCCCATACTATTCACCTCACTTTTAACCGTTGCTAAATTCTGAATACATTTTAGAACTTTTAATCGGTTTATTGCACCTATATAGGTGCAATAATATTATAAATCATCTCTATAATATTGTCAAGACCATCTTGCACCTAAATAAGCACAAAGAAATAGGAGAATTTTGTACAAATGAACAAATCAGTTGAACTCAGAGTAGGAAACAATATCAGATTATTGCGTGAAAAACGAGGTATTACGCAGGATCAGCTTGCTGCACGGTTACAGGTAAACGGTTGTGACATAACACGCAGTGCACTTGCCAAAATAGAGGTAGGACAGCGACACTTATATCCCGATGAAATAATACTGCTTAAAGCTTTGCTTGCGGTAAACTATGATGAAATTTTTGATTTAAGCTGAACGCATAAACTTAGGACTGTCGTTGAAGTTTTAATCCTGAATAAAAGTTCGTAAAGCTTTCGTGCAAAATGAAAGAAATAACTGTCAGCATTGATTTAAATTAGCAATACCATACAGATTTATATAATGAAAACAGGGAGCGCCACCCGCGTGATAGCGAGTGACACTCCCTGCAGGTTATCCGTCAGGGAATCCCCCCCGCCGAAAATAGCAGAGGTTATTCCCTGAGAATTTCCATACTTGTATTATATCATCGCAATTTCACAGTGTCAACAGATAAAAATAAACGAGGGAGTGCCTCCACCGAGAATAGCGGAGGTTCCCTCGTTTATGGCATTTCTGCCTCGTTACTATTATAGCTTCTGATTAAGATTTTGTCAATGTGAGGCGTGAAGTTTAAAATAACCCCTTGACAAAACACAGAAACAGGCATATAATATAAAGGTAATCTGTTTCAGGGCGGAGTGAAATTCTCCACCGGTGGTAAAGTCCACGAGCGCAAAGTATTTGTGCCGATTCGGTGAAATTCCGAAACCGACGGTATAGTCCGGATGAAAGAATCAGAAATGCTTGACCGCAAATCCTTTATTTAAGCGGTACGACACTTTTGAGATAAGGTAAAGCCCCGAAAATACGGGGCTTTTATTTTTTGGCGAACAGCTGAAAGTCACCTTTGGAGCAGATATAGAAAGGATGATTTTTATGCAGACACAAACAACAAATCCAAGCGGAAACAAGGCACATATCGTATTCGATGTGAGAAAGCTCGTTTTCACGGCGCTCCTTGCGGCTATTTCTTCGGTGCTGATGCTGTTCAGTATCAAGGTACCGCTGATGCCGAGCTTTATCTCGTTTGATTTTTCGGATTTCCCGGCGGTAATGGCTTCGCTCACAATGGGACCAATAGCAGGCGTTTTCGTATGCCTTGTAAAGAATATCATCAACCTGTTTTCGAGTATGACAGGCGGTGTAGGAGAGCTTTCAAACTTTATTCTTAGCTGTTGCCTTGTCATACCGGCAGGCATTATAGGCAGAAAGATAAATACTTATAAAGGCGCTGTAATCGGCTGTGTTGTCGGAAGCGTTGTAATGGCTCTGCTCAGCATAGTATCCAACTATTTCCTTGTATATCCGATATACGAGAATATTATGCCTATCGAGGCAATCATTAATATGTACAAGGAGATAAACCCGAATGTAAACGGCCTTCTTGAATGCCTTATCGTGTTCAACTGCCCGTTCACACTGATAAAGGGTCTTGTTGCGTCGGTGCTGTGTATGCCGCTTTATAAGGTGTTAAGACCGGTGTTCAACTCATATTACAGAAAGTGATTACAGACTGATAAATCGGCGTAAAGCCGTTAAGAAAGCCCTGTGATGCGGTTGCGTCACAGGGCTTTTTCGTATGTCGGGGTACATTATTCCTCGTTTATTGCGTTATGGATAAACCTGCATATCGGGTACAGTGAGCGGAAGCCTTCAAGAATGAGCGGTTGCAGTTCCTTGGTGAAAACCGTTTCATTTTCGTATGTAAAGCTCGCAGTACAGCTTATGGATTTTCGGTTGTACCAGCCGTCAAGCAGGGGAGAAACCTCGCCTTTTTTCCGCTTGTAGAAGTCGCCCTCAAGGGTGAAAATCTTCTGTTTGTCAAATGCACGGACAAGCCCGGAAAACGTTTCGGAATCTGAATCTATTGCATTTCTGAGCCTTTGCATTGAGCCAGCATTGGCGCTCCACATACCCATTCCGTAGCCCCAGCCCTCGCAGGAAAGTTCAAAGTAGAATGCAGGTGCGACCCACCAGTCCTTGCGTGTTTCCTTGAAAGTAAACCAGTAGTTATCACGGTACGGGTAGGCGTGAGGGAACCGTGCGTCCTTTACTATCCTTGAAACAGAGCTTACGGTTTCATAGCCTATCTCACTGTAAAAATCGCAGAAAAGCTCATCACAGAGCGATTTCATGGGCTTTGCGAGATTTTGCCTGTATTCATCTTTATGACTTTCGTACCAGTTTTTATCATTATTCAGCCGTATTCCCCACAGGAAATCTATAGCCGATCTGTCAAAACCTTCAAACATAATATTAATCCTTTCATATTATTTCAAAGTATATTTTACACTGTTTACGGGCAAAATGCAAGTGGTAATAAACGGACGTAAAGGGCATACAATTATTGTGAAATACGTTGTTAAACGGCTTTGCAATGCGAAAGGTGATAATATGAAACGTAATAATAAATGGCTTGATCTTGTACTTTATATACTGTCGGCGGAGGTTATCGGAATGTCATCGGGACTGCTTGCAGGCAGTTTTAATGAATTCTTCCAAAAGTATAACAAACCGCCGTTAATGCCGCCGTCGTGGGTGTTCCCTGTGGTGTGGGTGATACTGTATGCGGTAATGGGGGTATCGGCGCATCTGATACATTACAGTGATGCGGCGGTGAGTGTGAAAAGAAAATTGCTGACGATATACTGGGTTCAGCTGATAGTGAATTTTCTGTGGAGCATAATATTCGTGCGGTTTGAACTATTGTGGCTTGCTGTGGCGGATATAGTGCTTCTGCTTGTTCTGACAGGGATAATGATACTCGGATTCGGAAAAGTGAATCGCATTGCAGGCGATATAAATATACCGTATTTTCTGTGGGTGGCATTTGCGACTTATCTTAACGTAGCGACAATATTTGTAAATTGACAGTGTTGTGCAATGCACAATAACATCGCTGTGAATCAGCATTATTATGCGAAAAATTTAAAATGAGCAAGTAGCATCAATTTGTCACATATTGATGCTTTTTGCTGTGTATGAATATATTTATAACAGAACATCACAACGGTTAAGAATTGTGCAGATTTGTAATTATAGAGAAATAAAAAAGAAATCGTAAAAGTAAAAAAATACAAAAATGCAAATTTATATAACGTGGTTTTGCACAATTGAAAACTGTTAAATTGTGCAAAAGAGAGAAAAAACGGGGAATATCAAAAATAACTCAAAAACAACGTTGGATTTTTAATGTTTGTACGATATTATATATAGAGAGAACATTTTAAAGTACTCAATTTCTTTAACGATAACATTACAAAAAAATGTAATAATATTATCATATGTTCCAAACTTATCCATAAAAAAATTAACAGCCAACCTTTTTAGAAATATGTGGAATAGAATTTGCAAACTGCAAACTATGTATATATACTTGAAAATGAGTTATATAAATATCAAAGCACAGGAAAAGAGGTAAAAGTATGAGAGTCAAAAGAATTGCAGCGGCGCTGTTGGCGTTTGCAATTACGGTAGGTATTGCCGGAAACGCTTACGCCGAGAACACCGGACAGGCTATGACTGCCGAAATCGAAACAGCCGTCAGCGACAAGGTACAAGCGGAAGCTGAAGTTTCAATTCCGGAGCCTGAGCAGGAATCGGAAAGTAAAATTGTCAGGACCGAGCTGACAGAGCAGAATCTGCCCGATGTGATCGACGCTGAAACAGCGATTGCAGACGGCTATGTGGCGAGGCTCAACAGCGAGGAGCAATCACTGAGTGAAGTCGTGCTTGAAAAAGATGACGGAACGAGGGCACTGTATCTTTTCGACGAGAACGTCAAGTATATTGACGAAAACGGCGAGGTCGCAGACAAGTCGAACAATGCCGTAAGAAAAGGCAGAGCATTTGTAAACGAGGGCAACGATGTAGAGATTATTCTCCCTGCAACACTGACAGCAGGTATAGCGGTACACAGCGATGAGTTGAATATAACGATGAAACCGCTTACGGACAGTATCGGTAGATCGCTGTCAACAGCTGTACAGACCGAAGAAGACACAGTGTTATACAGCGATGTGTTTGACAGCAGTACGGATATTGAATATACTTATACATATAGCGGTGTAAAAGAGAATATCATATTAGAAAGCTATAACGGAAAGAACTCGTTTGACTATGAGGTGACCACGGGCGGTCTTACTCTGTATGAGGATAAAGGCACTTTACTGCTGGCAGACGAAAACGGTGAAGTAAAGGCTACGCTCGGTGAGGTCATAGTATTCTCTGCGGATAACAAGAACAACACATTCGGTAAGTATACAATAAAAGAGCTTGAGAAGAACAGCAGATATAAGGTAACGGTAAGCGTTGACAGAGAATATCTTACCGATCCCAAGACAAAGTACCCGGTCAAAATAGATCCTGCTTTAAAAACAATAAATGCGAGTGCAAAAATACAGGATCTACAGGTATTCAAAGGCACGGACGGAAAGGGTACAAGTGAAACCTCTGCCGGATATTCCGGTGTTTCGAGAGTCGGATGGACTGACTGGGGTGCGTGCAGGACTTTGCTCAAACTGAACGGATTCAGTTTCAGTTCTTACGGTATTACCGATGTATCGCAAATTAAAAGTGCATATATTGAGATACGTGACCTGATGTGTCAGAATATACAAGTGCAGATAGCGTGTGCACAGTTTGGCGGAAATGTGTGGAGCGAGGGCGATACTAAAACGTGGAATGCACTCAATGCAGGAAGCGCAGGCACACCGCTTGATATTTATATACCCAGTAAGCCGAACGAAACAAGCAAGGCGTATAATGTTATAGGCGACGGCGGAGAAAGTATCAGGTCTGAACAAGGGTACGGCAAGCAGTGGTATGCGTGGAATTTAACGGGCAGAGTAAAAAACTGGCTTAAATATCCTGACAATCTGAAAAAAGGGCTTGTCTTTAAAATGGCAGGAAGTATGCTTGAGGAAAGTTCTCAGTATGCAAAGTATATGAAAACTTTCAGTTCAATGCAGGGTAATGCTGATTATAAGCCGTATTTTGTGATCAATTATAACACGATTAATGATGACCATAATAACACAATGGGTTCTGCTACGACATTAAAATATCAAATTGAAGAAAAAGGCGTAATCAATTATACGAATGATATTGATATGTTTAAATTCACTGCGCCATCTGATGGATACTATAGATTTGAAAGCAGAGGTTCGGCTGATGTAAAATGTAGTTTATTGGATAAAAGCGGAAAATCTATTGCCAGCAATGATGATTATAATATAGATTATGACAAAAATTTTTTAATAAGAAAATATTTGTCAAAAGATACAACTGTTTATTTAAAAGTTGAAAAGGCTGGCGGATCTCAAAATAATTATAAATTATATGTTACCCGTTCATCTGCATCAATTTTATGCGGCGTATATAAAAAAATGGAGTCTTATACGGGAGCAATTCATTCTGTTCTTGATACAACTGAAGCAGGAAAATCGTTTAAACAAATCGTAAATAGTCATTACGGCGATAGTGATTTGCTTATAAATGAAAGTGGAAATGTGACTATGTTGAATGGTAAATATAAAGATAAAATAACAAATTCTGACTTATTTGTCTTTGATGGTCACGGCGAAACTGGTAATTATGTGACTTATAATGATGCCGATGTACTATCATCGTCATTTGTTGATGGTAGCTTTAAAAATAATCTCGTATCTATTTGGGTTTGTTGCAAGTCTTCCAAAAGTGGCTTGGGAGTTGAATCATTAACTGACGCAAGTGTTAATGCCGGAGGTAAGGTTTCAATCGGTTTTGAAAATAATATTCATTATACCGATTCAACCGAATTCACTGAAAACTTATTAAAGGCATTTTATAATGGGGCAACTGCTGAACAAGCAGTCCAATACGCTTGTACTCATCAAAAGTCGAAACAAATCGCTAAATACGATTCAAATTTTTCTGCGTTGATATTATCCAATAGCGATAATATTAAAATTTGTGGAAATAGAAAAACAAAATTAGCACCATATAAGACATATAATTCTTCCGCTGTTTATTCATCCATGCGTGCAAATAACATTACTGTTGATGAACTGGATAATAATGAAAACTTTGTAAAATATGACGTAAACGATTTAGGCATTACATATTATGTGAGAAAAATAGACAACGTCGAAACAAACGAAGTTTATACTTATCTTAATTCTGATGAGATTTTATTGGATTCAGAAACAAAATTTACAGATAATGATGTTGCCAAAATAAAAAAATTGACCATTAGTTCAGATGATGGCATTTTTGTTAAAACCAATACTTCAGTATCATTTGTTGAAAGGAGCTAAACTTATGATAAAAAATCGATTGCTTGTTATATTGGCAGGGGTTATGTGCATTACAGCACTTTGTTCTTGTCAGAGTAATGCCAAAAGCGGCATAAATGAAGAGACAATGTTCGCAAGAGATTTCATCAAGGTGCAGTATGATAAATTCTCTGTCGGTCTTGGTGCGCCGGGTGATGTGAGCAACAGATACACGGTAGATGATCTTGCATCGGTAACTCAGCTTGATACATACAGCTTTGACGAAAACAGTAAAATCGAGCTGTACAGCGAGGACGGAATAAAGCAGGTCGATAAAGCGTTCTTTACAAGCAAAGACTATCCCGATTATGATTATCTGTACGGTGAGAGCGTATGGTATGACATAAGGAATAAAACGTATAAAGTCGCTTACGGCGGAGAGCTTTCATCTCCCGATATCAGCATATGGGCAGACGACAAGGGCGAACTTGTTATGCGTATACAGTCGTTCAACACAGATGATAATTCCGTGTCGCAGATAGAGGGAATATATCCGTCGGAAATGCTGTATACACTGGCGCTTGAACACCGTAAAAATCGGACGGATTCGCTTTATGTTACCGATGAACAGCTTGGAAAGATAAAGAGTGAGTTTGCGGAGTATATCAAAAATCACTCGTCTGTTTTCGGCGAGGGGTATGAAGAAAGTGCTTTTGAAACGTATTCGATAAATGAAGATAAAGCGTTCTATCCAACTATAAGATATACGGCAAAAACGAAAAAGGCTTCAACAGCGGAAGAACAGATACTCGACTATAACAATATGTTCTGCAAGACCGTCACTATCGAATATAATGGCAGTGATACTTATATATCGGTTGACGGAATAGCGCCGTATATCAAGAAAACAGGTACGGTAAATATCCTGCCGTATGATGAGGCTAAGAAGAAAATGGCGGCGAATGACGGCGTTTATGCAATTCAGCCGGGTGTATGCCAAGACGGCGAGGATAATGATTATTGCCCGACACACAATGAGCTTCTCAAAACAGAGTATACGGCTGAAAGTGATATGATACTTACTTACGCAAAGACAAAGGACGGCAGTATAATACCTGTTTATGCCGAGAATAGAACATATAAGGCAGATGACGGCAATAAGGATGATTATATTGCGTTATTGTCCGCTGCGAAATAAATGAATGAATATAAAAGACACAGCCGCAGTGGAAAAGCTGCGGCGAGTGTCTTATACGAAATGAGAAAGTAAGGGGTGAGTATGAAAAAATATGCGGTAATTATAATTGCTCTGCTTATAATGCTGATCGGCGGATGCAGTGCCGGTAATAAATCGCTTTCTGACGGCTCGTCCGAAAACAGCGTTATATATAACAGCAGTGCGTCCGAAGACGATGTTAAGTATACTTATGTCTGCGCTCAGTACATATATTACAACACAGCCGATGAATTGATGAAAGCGTGCGATATAGTAATGTCGGGCAAGGTTACGGGAATTTCATTCACGGTAAGGGATGGCAGAACGAATGACGAGGTTACCGGGAATACGTCTGAAAGCGACAAGGAAATCTGTACGGTTTATACGGTCGAGAAGGAATCTGCATATAAAAATACAGTCGGTAACGAATCAGACAGTATTGACATTTATGTTAACGGCGGTTTTAAGGATAAATACATTGACGAACAGCTCAAAGCACTCGGCGGCAGCAGAACGATAACCGTTTATAACAGACCTGAGATTGAAATCGGTAAATCATATTTATTCTTATTGCGCATGCGTGATAACAAAGAGGCTTTTTTAGTAACTCCCGAGCAGGGATTTATTGATATTGAAAAAGAACGTAACAACAGCACGGCTGATGATTTCTCGGTGAATGAAATAATCAACAAGTATTTCTTTACAGAAAACAATACGGATAGCTAAAGCAAATAACCAAATCATACAGATAAATTGTAAAAGGAGAAAAATATGAAAAAGTTAAATTTAATGATTATTGTTACTGTGTTCACTATGATATTATTGTGCTCTTGTGCTCAAAATAATGACGTTATGGCATCTGTAAACGGAATTGACATAAAGAAATCTGATTATGAAATGCGGCTGAAAAGCAATGAAATTATGGCAGAGCTTATGACTGAGGACATAAATAATTCTGATTTCACAAGTGAAGAAAAAAATACCAAGATAATGGAGATAAAAGAAAAGTGCTCAACAGATAAAGAAGCAATAATAAACAGTATGATAGAAACCGCTTTTATTGATTCTAAATATGATTCTATTACGCATGAGCAGGCAAAAAGTGAAATAGAAAAGCAAATGTTAAACCTTGACGCTTATGCCGATGAATATCCTCAGGTAGCCGCAAACGGTAAAATTATGGACGAGTATATCAAACGAATGGGAATCACAAAAGATGAATATATAGATTTAGCCGCAGACAGCTATATCTCATACGTTAATAAGCAAAAAGCAAAAGAAGAATTTGCTAAAGAAAAAGATATCAGTGACGATGTTCTTGACAAAGAGTTTGAATCATATATCAAGCAGGAAATATCCAAAACCCTTGCTGTGTACTATAAGTAAGCAAAAAAATATTATCATTGCAGAAAGTTACGCTGAATACGGATTCGAATTACTGAACAAAGAAATATCTGCGTTTTTTCATTTTGCTGTAATTATAAGTACAAAAATAATTTCTTGGAAAAGCGGACAAACAGAGACACTCAGTAGTAATAAAAGTTGGTGAATAAAAAGTAAGGCACAGCCACGGGGTAAAAGCCGTGGCGAGTGTCTTTTGTAATATCGTTGACAGGAGTTGTCTGCGTTGCATTAACAGCGGCAACAGGTCACGATTACGGTAATGTATCAAAATGGCTGACAGGTTCGAAAGGTCAGCCGTTTTTTGTGTGATATAACATTTGTTGAAATTCCGTGCTGTTTGTGGTATACTTAATCTGTATTAAATTCTGATATTCAGAATGTGGAGAACGGAGAAGAAAATATGGCGGAAACTACGATAGAAACGGCGGTTCAGGCACTTATTGATTATGCTGTGGCAAAGTCGCTCATTACGGAAGACGATGAGATATGCGTCAGAAATTATCTGATGGATATGCTGAAGCTGGAAAAATGGGAAAAACCGTCTGTGAAGGAGTACGGCTCGGTTGACGAGATACTTGACGAGATAGTGGATTTTGCTGTGGAAAAGGAGATTATTCCGCAATCGAATGCGTGGAGGGATCTTTTTGACACACGCATAATGGGCGTGTTCACAGGAATGCCTCACGAGGTGAATGCAAGGTTCAAGGAGAAGTATGCAAAGAGTCCGAAGGCGGCTACCGATTGGTATTATGCTTACAGTGAGGATACCAATTATGTAAGAAAAGGAAGAATAGCAAAGGATATACGCTGGAAGTACGACAGTGAATACGGACAGCTTGATATTACGATAAACCGCTCAAAGCCCGAAAAAGATCCGAGAGATATTGCGGCGGCAAGAAATGCTGCGAAGGTTTCTTATCCGGCTTGTATGCTTTGTATGGAAAATACGGGATTCGCAGGTACGCTTACACATCCCGCAAGACAGAATCTGCGACCGATACCTATGACGATACACGGTGATAAATGGGGATTTCAGTATTCGCCTTACGGATATTACAACGAGCATTGCATAGTCTTTAACAGCGAGCATATACCGATGAAGATTGACGCAGAGGTTTTCGGCAAGCTGTTTGATATAACGGATATGTTACCCCACTATTTTGTCGGCTCTAATGCCGATCTGCCCATAGTCGGAGGCTCTATTCTTTCACACGAGCATTTTCAGGGCGGTCATTATACGTTTGCAATGGAGAATGCGCCGATAGAATATGAGTTTGCTATGAGCGGATTTGACAGTGTCAAGGCAGGTATTGTAAAGTGGCCGATGTCAGTTATAAGGCTCAGCGGCAAGAACAGGGCAGAGCTTGAAAGGGCTTGCGACAAGATACTTGTTGCGTGGAGGGCATACAGCGATGAAAGCGTAGGTATATACGCATTTACCGACGGCGTTCCGCATAATACTATCACTCCTATCGCAAGGCGGCACGGCGATGAATATGAATGCGACCTTGTACTTAGAAACAATATAACGAGCGAGGAACGGCCGCTTGGCATATTCCACCCGAATCCTTCGCTCCATCACATAAAGAAAGAAAATATCGGTCTTATCGAGGTTATGGGTCTTGCAGTGCTTCCTGCAAGGCTGGCAAACGAGATAAAAGCACTCGGTGATGCGTTTGTAAACAAGACTGATCTTTCGGGCGATGAAAAGCTGTCGGGTCACGCACAGTGGATGAACGGACTGTACGCAAAGTACCCTGCTGTGAATGCCGATGATGCGGAAAATATCATTAAGCGTGAGATTGGTGCAGTATTTGAGCAGGTGTTGCTTGATGCAGGCGTTTATAAACGCAGTGACGAGGGTAAAGCCGCATTTTTAAGGTTTATTGACAGTGTGAAGTAAAGAATAAATTGCTGTCCGGTGTAAAAACCGGGCAGTTTTATTTGTTGTGTTGTTACAATTGCTTAGTGTAAAATGCACAATTTTGATTTCAGCTTTCTAACAAACATAATATAAATTGATTTAAACGGTTGATTTCAGAAACGAAATGTGGTATACTTTTATTTAAATAAGTATATCCGGAGGTCAGAAAACAAAAAGTCTGCGGATATAAAGGAGGGAGATTACTATGTTGAATATAAAGCACAGAACAGAGATAATTTCAGTGATAGTGGCTTTATGCATAGCGATCTTCGTGGTAATGGCGTCTTTGTTTATGGCAAATACCATATCTGCACTTGACGGAGAGGTCAACAATTATATAGACAGAGCGGCTTCTCAGAAATGTGACATAGTGGAAAGCGCAATAAGGAACGATGTCAATACGGTAAAGAATTTTGCCGCCTGTGCAAGTAATTATAAGACTACCGATGAGAGTCTTGTTATCAAGATGATAAAGGACCTTGAGAACAGCTGTTCAACGATAGACGCATTTATAATCGCCGATGAGAACGGCGATGTTATAACAAGCAAAAACATAAGCAAGAACATATCCGCCCGTGAATATTATAAACGGGCTATGAACGGCGAGGTGTATTTTTCAAAGGCGATATACAGCGAGCCTGACGAAAAAATGGTAAATGCAATTGCTGCACCGATCTATGGCGATTACAAGCGTATTGTGGGCATGGTTGCGGGAATATGCGACACAAGGAGTTATAACAATCTGATTGATATGTCATTCGGCGGTAAAGAAAACGACAGTAACGGATATGTGCTTAATTCTGACGGTGAAGTGATAATGTCCGGTGAAAATGCGCTCGGTGACTATGTTCCTATGGGAGATTTGTTCTTCTCGTCCGATATTCTTGCAGGGGTGGAAGAAAGCGTAAGAAATGCCGTCAAGGATAACTTTGCAAAGGTCGGCGGAAGCGGTATTGTAAAAAGCGTCTGCAAGGGCGAAAAGTATGTAGCGTATTACAGCGGTATGTCGGGCTTTGATGATCTGCACTATCTGCTGATATTCAAAGAGAATGTTGTAGCGGCAGAGCAGAATCATTACGCAATGATAAACATATTGATGTACGCATTCTTTGTGCTGATACTGATTATTGTAATTACGGCATACATAGTGATAGTCAGGGTATCGTTCCGAAGGCTTACAAAAGCCAACGAGGAGGTCAGCAGGATAGCGTATACTGATAGCATAACCGGTTACGGTACATGGGATAAGTTTGTGCTTGACGCAAAAAGTCTGCTGAGGCACGAATACCGCAGATATGCGCTTGTCAGCTTCGATATTGACAAGTTCAAGGCTATCAACGATATGTACGGTCACGATGAGGGCAACAGGGTACTTAAGCTGATTGCCGATACGGTAAACAGAAATCTTCAGGACGGCGAGACCTTCTCCAGAATAAACTCGGACAATTATTATATACTTATGCTTTATAGCAGTGACAGCGATACCGCAAGACGTATAGGCAGTCTGATACAGGCTATCGAATACGAAATAACCGAGTTTGTGCCTGTGCTTTCATTCGGTATTTACAGGATAACCGACAAGAGCGTGTCCATAAGACGTATGGGCGACCTTGCGGATATAGCAAAGCGTACCGTAAAATACGGCGACGACAGCGCATATACGTTCTACAGCGAGAGTATGCTTGAAAAGATGCGTGAGGAAAAACGCATCGAAAACGAGATGCAGACAGCGCTTGATATGCATGAATTCAACGTTTTCTATCAGCCTAAGGTTTCTCTTGACGGCAAGGTTAATCTTACGGGTGCGGAGGCTCTTGTAAGGTGGATAAAGGACGGCACGGTCATTTCTCCAGGAAAATTCATACCGCTCTTTGAAAAGAACAGATTTATTGTCAAGCTGGATTATTACATTATGGATCAGGTATGCCAGAAGATCAAGCAGTGGGAGAGCTATTATCCGCATCTGCTTATATCGGTCAATATGTCAAGAGCACATCTGAGAGATCCGCAGTTTGTCGAAAAGCTGAACGATATATGTTTATCTCACGGCGTTTCAACGTCAAGCATTGAGATTGAGATCACAGAGAGTGCGGCTTATGAGTCGCTCGATGTGCTTACGGCTGTGTTCAAGCAACTCAAGGATTACGGGTTCCATATTTCAATCGATGATTTCGGCTCGGGATATTCTTCGCTCAATATGCTCAAGGACTTGCCTGCCGATGTGCTGAAAATTGACAGAGCATTCCTTGCGGAATCAAACAGCAACAAGAGAGCCAACGATATACTGGGTTATGTTATCAGAATGGCAGGCTCGCTTGGTATGCATACAATATGCGAGGGTATCGAAACCGATGAGCAGGCAAAGCTGCTCGGCGGTCTTGGCTGTGAGATGGCACAGGGTTTCTACTTTGCAAAGCCTATGCCGAGTGATTCCTTTGAAGAAATTCTTAGAGGCAACAGCAAGACTATCAATATTCCGAGTAATAATCCTGAGGAGGATAAATGAGCATTTCAAATGAGTCTTTGCCGATAATTGCAGGTATTATTACCAATACGGCAAGGTCAATGACTACGGTAATGCAGTATATCTATACTGTGTCCGACAGCGATTTTTACAATATCAATATAAAAGACGTTTTTCGTATCGCACTGATGGACGTTACCGAAACATCACGGCTTGAAAATCTCGGAATAAGGATAAAAACGCCCGAAAACGAGGCAATGTTCGAAACGGCTGAGTTTGGCAGGGTACAGCATCTTATTATGTACAGCCTTGCGGTAAGGCTGCCGTTTATCGCACGTCAGACGGAAGATTTTCCGCTGTCGGATAAACAGCTTAAACAGGTGTACGAGCTGATGATAAAGAACGGTGCGGATAATTTCGGAGAGATTATCTATGAAAGCTATGAGGGCAATTTTAAAGTCAGAAAGCAGAAAAATCCTTTGCCGTCATATTCATCGGACTGGTTCAGACGTTATGTTTACACATATATGCCGAGGTTCGGTGAGATAAATAACCGTAACCTTTATTTCCTCGGCTGTGTCGAGGCTATGTTTCCGCTGTATTATTCAGCGATGACGGCACAGCTTAAAAAGGTCATGTTCCTGCTTGATAAGTGAATTAAAATCAAATCCCACAAACGTTTTAAGGCGGTTGTGGGATTTTGTTAATCGGAAATCAATTACCGGATTTTATTGTAGCGACTGCAACAATGCAAAGGAGGATAATATGAGAGAGATCAAAACAAAAAGGCTGTTACTCAGGAAACTGCGGTCAGATGACGCAGAGAGTATTTTCAGAAATTGGGCGAGTGACAGCGAGGTTGCAAAATATGTCACATGGAATGTGCATAAGGATATAAGCGAAACCAAGGCAATTCTTGATATGTGGCTTGCGGAATATGACAACGACAGCTGTTACCGTTACGGCATTGAAAATAAGGCTGACGGGGAGCTTATAGGAATGATAGATGTGGTCGGTTATCATCACGAAAATCCCGTAATTGGATATTGTTCCTGCCGCAGATACTGGGGCAACGGATATATGACCGAGGCTCTGGGCGCTGTTATGAAAGAGCTTGCGGAGGACGGATTTGATACATTTGTTATTGAGGCGGCTGAAAAGAATGTTGCAAGCAACAAGGTTATTGTGAAGAACGGATTTAAGCTTGTTGGAAAGAGAGAGGATAGGCTGTCGGAAATGAAGCCGCAGGTCGTTACGATAAATTCATACAGGTATTATGTTGAAGGATAAATGAAAAGGGACTGTTTTTTGCAGCCCCTTATTTTTATTCAGCTATTTCTATTATGTAATTCGGTGTGCCGTCATTATTTACTACGTTATCAATTTTATAAACACGGATCTTATCACCGATTTTAAAAGCGTCCTCTGAATGATATTTGTCGGACGAAATTACTACCGAGTCGTGAAGGTAATCCGAAGTGAATGCCAAAACAGTACTGTTAGTATTATTTTCATAACTGATGTCGGTTATTTCAGCCATGCAGTAAAAGGTGCTGTTTTCCGGTAAACGGATTATTTTGGTGCTTTCGGTGTTGCTGTCATCAAATTCATATGTATAGCCTTCAAGGTGTGTTATGATATATTTATACAACGCTTGTGCTGTATCATAACCTATGTTGTAACCGCTTATGCCCCGCTGTTCGCTTTCGCCCTGAATTGAGATACTGCCGTTTTCTGTTACTGTAAGGGTAATATTATCCGTTTCAAGAGATGGTAGTGATATGTTGAAACTCAGAAGAACAGGCGAGTTGTCAATTACATCATTGTTGTAGTCTGAATTGATTGCTTTATCTGTGAACCATATTAATTTTTCATATGTCATTCCGGTGTAACGCAGTTCGCTATGTACACCATGCTTTTTTATTTCTGAAAAAGCAGTAGAAACGTAGTTTATTCTAACCTCATCGTCAGATTCTATTTCGGACATAAGGTAAGTCAGGTTTGATGAAAAATCATTTGAAATATATCTGTAGTATGTGTTTTCATCGAACTTTACAGCTATTACACGAAGCTGTGAAAAATTTTTCAGTTTATACGCCTCAAAGCTGTGCTGACCGTCCGCATACTGTGTTTCTGCTTTGCCGACACTGCTTGTACACAGCGATATATCTGTAACACGATTGAGCCTTGTGTAGGGCACATTCAGATAATTAAGCGTGTTATAAATATTGTCATTATATTCTGAGCCAGACGGCTGTGCGGAAGAGCCGTCAGATTCAAGCGACTGAAGGCGATTCGGTCCCAGTGCTATCATTATAGCGGCTATTACGGCAATAATACAGAAGCAGGCGGCTGAAATGCCGAGAAAAGCGGAATTCAGATACCACTTGCTTTTGTGTGACGTTTCGTCAAGTGCGTCGGAAATATACTTTTCATTTATGTCGCTGAATGCAGTAAAAAGCGGGAATGCTTTATGCTCGTTCATGATTTTTCTCCTTTCTGAATGTATACTTCTTTATCCGAAAGATATTTTCGGAGTTTGGTTCGTGTGCGGTTTAAAATAGATGTTGTATTGGTTTCGGTAATTGCTAACCTTTCTGAAATATCGGCTATGCTGTAGCAGGCAAAATAACGTAAGACGAAAATTTTGCGTGTACGCTCGTCAAGCTGAGCTAAAAATGTGTTGAGAACGGATTTAAGCTCATTGTTTTCTGCCGATTTTTCTGTGTTGTCCGTTGCAGGAATACATTCTTCAAGTTCTGACAGTAGTGCATCGGTTTCACCGCATCGTTTTGAACGGTTGTTGTATCTCAGCTTGTCAAGGGAAAGATTGCGAACGATTTTAGCCACATAAGCACAAAGACTGCGTGGCTTTTCGGGCGGTATCGTATTCCATACTTTCATATATGTATCGTTTGTGACTTCTTCGCTGTCGCTTCTGTTGCCGAGGACATTGTATGAAATTGATGAACACAGTCCGCCGTATTTTTCGGACAGGAGTTTTAGTGCCTGTTCACTGCGGCTTTCGAGAAGTGTGGTGATTTTCTTGTCGGATATATCCATATTCACTCTCCTTTTTCTCTCTTTATATATTAAGACGATGTTTTTACGAAAATGTCACAGGATATTGCAAAAAAGCCGTCCGTGTGGGCGGCTTTTTATAAGTGTTTATTAAGAACAGATTTGTGCGCCTTACATTCGCTCGCACTATTGGGTCTTTTTGCGGAGGAGGAAACCGAGAAGCGAGAAGATGAGGAACATTCCGAGGTTTGCAACTACTACGCTTGCGCCTGCAGGGAAATTGTCGGCATAGTAGGTTATCGCTATACCGATAATATAGCTGACGCAGGAAACAATCGCAGAGCATATCGTGACACTGCGGAAGCTCCTGAATATTCTCATTGAGGTCAGTGCAGGGAATATTATAAGGCTTGAAATAAGGAGCGCACCCATAATCCGCATTCCCACTACAATAGTAAGGGCGGTGAGGAGAGCAATTATCGTGTTGTATACACCCGACTTTACGCCTGTGGCCTTGGAGAAATTCTCGTCAAAGGTCACAGCGAAAATCTTGTTGTAGAATAAGACGAACATTACAATGACAATTACCGAGCAGATTATGCTGAGCGCAAGATCGTCGTTGCTTATAGCCATAATACTGCCGAACATATAGCTGTTCATATCCGTTGCGCTGTTAGTCTGCGATATGACGATAGCGCCTATCGCAAGCGCACTGCTTGAAAGAAGGGCTATTGCGGCATCTCCTTTTATCTTGCCGTCAGAGCTTATTCTGAGCAGAATAAATGCGGCTACGATTACAACGGGGATAGATACCTGCAACGGCGCTAAATTCAGTGCGGAGGCTATTGCAAGCGCACCGAAGCCGACATGGGATAATCCGTCGCCTATCATAGAAAAACGTTTTAATACAAGGCTTACACCAAGAAGTGCGGCACAAAGCGAAACAAGAAGTCCGACTACAAGCGCACGCAGAAGAAATCCGTATTGAAAAATCTCAAGCATTTTAACGAGCCTCCTTTGAACCTGTGTGATGGTCGCAGGTGCAATGACAGTCACAGGTACTCATTGCGTGGAATATATCGGTACTGCGGTACTCGGCGGTAGTTCCGAAGAAGTATGCGCCGCTCTCCATGTGAAGTATCTTTGTACCGTATTTCAGTGCACCCTGCAGATCGTGGGAAATCATTATTATCGTTATGCCCTGCTCACGATTCAGCCTGCTTATTATCTCATACATTTCGGCAGTAACCATAGGGTCAAGTCCGGAAACAGGCTCATCGAGGAGAAGAAGTTTTCCTGTCGCACAAAGCGCACGGGCAAGCAGTACACGCTGTTGCTGACCGCCCGACAGATTGCGGTAGCTGCGGTGGGCAATGCCGGTTATGCCGAGAAGCTCTATGTTGTCATCGCAGAGTTTCTTGTCGGCTTTGGAGTAGAACGGTGAAAGTCCCTTTCTGCCAAGACAGCCCGAAAGCACTACCTCACGCACGGTAGCAGGGAAGTCCTTCTGTGCGGCGGTCTGCTGGGGAAGATAGCCTATCTCGGTCTGTTTAAGACCGTCACCGAAGATTATCTCTCCCGATAAAGCAGAGCGAAGTCCGAGAATGGTTTTCATAAGGGTGGATTTTCCGCTTCCGTTCTCGCCGACTATGCACAGATAATCACCTGCGGAAACATTGAAGCTGAGATCCTTTACAACAGGCATTCCCTCGTAGCCTGCGGTAAGATTTTTACATTCTATAAGATATGACATTATTAATCCTCCTGTCAGCCGTTAAGGGTCAATTTAAGATTTTCAAGATTCTGTTTCATAAGATCGACATAGCTTACGTTGTTTTCAATATCCTGCTTTGAAACGTTGTGGCAGGAGTGAAGCATCAGCTTTGTTGCTCCTGTTTCATCGCACAGAGTATCCGCTATTTTGGTACTGCTGAATTTGAGATAGTAAACTGCGGGAATGTTGTTTTCCTTTATCGTTTTTGTCAGCTTTATCATCGTAGAAACGCCCGGCTCGGATTCATCGGAGCAGGCGGCAAATGCGGCACTGAATTCAAGACCGTATTCGTGCGCAAGATACCTGAACGGGAACTTGTCGGCTAAAACTATCGTCTTGTTCTTTGCATTGTCAACAGCCGACCTGTAAGCATCATCAAGGTCGGAAAGCTGTTTTGCGTAGGCGTCCTTGTTTTTTGTGTAGGTCTGTTTATCCGACGGGTCAACCTTGCAGATTGCGTCATATACTGCCGAAAGCATAAGCTGAGCATTTTTGGGCGATGTCCATATATGCTCATCGGTTTCGTGTTCATGCTCGTGATCATGCTCGTGGTCATGTTCGTGATCATGGTCATGCTCGTCCTCGTCTTCCGAAAGGGCAGGAACATAATCAATCAGCTTTACCGCTGTGACGTTTTCCGTATCATTTGAATTTATCAGCTTTTCAGCCCACTGTTCGTTTTCGCCGCCGATGTAGAGAAATATGTCGCAGTTGCGTATTGCGATCATATCCTTGGCGGACGGCTCATAATTATGGATCTCGCTTCCCGGAGGGAGAAGTATGCTGATTTCGGCATTGTCGCCGGCTATCTGCCTTGCAAGGTCATACGGCGGAAATACGGTCGAGATGATTTTCAGCTTGCCGCTGTCGCTGTTTGAATAACCGCTTTCTGACGAGCAGGCACACAGGCTGAGAACCGTTGCCGCCGCAGTAATCACGGCAAGCAGTTTTCTTTTTAACTTCATTATATATCACTCTTTTCTTTTGCTGTCGGGGTCTTTTTGGAACATTCTCCGCAAATACCGTAGAAAACGGTGCGTGAGCTGTCTATTGTAAAATCGTGCATTTTCGAAATATGCGCCGCAATATCTTTCAGGTGGTCGCATTCAAGATGAAACAGCCTTCCGCATTTAAGACATTTCATATGAAAATGATCATGACATTGCTGTTCATCGTTATATTGATAGCAGGCGCTTTTTCCCTCGCTGAGAATGAATTTCCTGACGATATTCTGTTCACATAGCTTTTCAAGATAACGGTATACGGTGGTTTTGCCGACTTGCTCCGCTTTCAGCGCATCTGCTATATCGTCTGCGGTAAGATGCTTTTTTGCGTTCTTTTTAATATAATCGAGTATCAGTTCACGCTGACGGGTATTGTATGACATATTTATCCCTCCGCAGTAATTACGAATATTAAAATGAAAATGAAATTCATTTTCAAATCCTTTGATATTATACACTCCTTAGCCGTGAATGTCAAGCGGCAACGCAAAGAATCTTGAAATTTCCATTTAAATATGATAAAATAATACTATATAGCCTATAGCGAGGTGTTAATATGGATAAAATCCGCATAACCAAAGATGAGAACGGCGCTGTTATATTGCGTTTTGAAAAGCGTGAGGACTGCGAAAGGTACACGGTTTATTTCAGACGTGAGAACGGCAGATTCAAATTTCTTATAACAACAGAGAAAACGGCTCTCAGAGTGAACGCTGTCGAAGGGCTGTGCTATTTCAGAATAACCGGACAGACAAGCGGCGGAAGAACGGTGAATATAGGCACTGTGGATACTTCTTCGCTTATGAAGCGTACCGGCTTTATTACCATGGGCTCTTATAATGTACAGAAGATAGTCGAAAGAAGCCCTAAGTTCACAGCCGATAACACTGTTAGAAAAATATCTCCGCTTGCGGCGTTCTTCCCTGAAAAAATCGACAACAGCGATGCTCAGGGGGAGAGCAGGACGTTTGAATATATAAAGGAAAACCGCTCGGACTATTTTATTTTTGACTTTTACGGTACTGCGGTACACGGACTTGTCAAGACCGAAAATTCATTTCTGACGGGCGGTATTGACGGCAATGAAAAGCACGGCGAAAAACTGCCGAACATATTGCCCGAAGACGTTTATAAGCCGCTTGTCGATATTTTCGCAAAAGAGATATTAAAGCTGTATCCTGCGGACAGAATCATTCTTGTAAGGACGATTTCTCCCGAATTCTACGCAATAGGCAGACAGGTCAGAAAAAGCACGCCGAAGAACAAGCTGAACGCATTCCTTGAGGATATTGAGAATTATTTTATCAAAAAGGTACACCCTTTTATAATAGACCTTTCGGGAAGATATTTCGGTGATTTGTCGTTGACCGGTGACGGAAAAGAGGCGGTGTTCAACCGTTTCTATTTTGCGGACTGCGAAAAGGCGCTTGATGAGATCACATCGGGAGAACCCGGCAGAGTGTACAAGGAGCAGGATATTGATTCAAGGCTTGAACAGATTCTGTGCTATTATGACAATGCGTGTGCAAGGGGACTGCTTACCGTTCTGCTTGACAGAAAAGAGCCTGCAGACGCACTTATGTTCCATACTTCAAGAGAATTTATTGCGGAGAACAGGGCTGAAATAAAGGATATAATCGAACAGCATTATTCAAGCATAACCGATATTTACAGATATTACGATTTCGGTGACAATATCGAGATGAAGAATGCGGTGAAGGTTATTGCGGCACTGGAAAGCAATACGCTGCAGAATGTGACTCACGGCGAACTTATAAGACTTCTTGACAGGCAGTACAGGATAAAGCGTCCTATTGCAAACTTTGTTAGGGCTACGCTTGGCGGTGCACTGGGAAAAGAGGTAGATGTAAACGAGCTGAACCTGCGGTTTATGACAAGGGTCGCATACGAGCTGTGGAACGGCGGCGATCCTAAGGCAGTGCCTCAGAAGATAGATGAATATGAAAAGATACACAACTTTACATTGATAGATATGTGGGGTACGGGCGTCATAAAGAGAGCGCTTGCAAAGGCTACAACTATCAGAATGAATGTGGCGGTGAGCGGAGAGTCGTTTGTATGGGCGTTTGATAAGCCGCATTCCGTAGAGGAAAAGAGGTTTGCTACTGCCGATAAGTCGGGCGCTAAGGCTTTGGAACAGCTTATGAGGACAACTGTGCAAAGGCTCACGGTAAGTCAGTCACGGTGGATAGCGATAGATATGGCGGACGTTATTGCGGATAATGCAAAATATAACGGCGAGGGATTTACTGTAGACAAGCAGTACGCAAATTCTGACCTTGCCGTTATTCTCGGAAAAGCAGGACAGCCGTTCACGCTTGACGCAGAAAAGGACAAGGAGCGTATCCTTGCCGCTTGCGATAAGCTGTCGCAGTTTGTGAAGCAGAAATACGGCAGTAATATAATTCTGTGCAAGGTGTCGCTCAATGACAAGGTAAGAGATTATGACGGAAAAATAAAGCCGCTTGTGACAGACAAGAAGAAATTCGCAAATGCAAAGGCATTGCTAAAGCTGTGCGAGGATAGATTTGCAGAAAATACGGATTGCTATATACTGGATAACTCAAAGAATTATGTTTCTGATGAGAATTTTGCATCGGGCGGTGCGGGTATAGCAAGGTTCGAGGCGGATTTCTACTCGGCAACGGCAGAGTATGTGGATTATATCGTGCAGTACAGCCCTGTGCAGAAGTATTTTGACAAGCTGTAAACGGTACAGAAAAAACAAATATGAAACTGCCCCGTGAGCTTTCTCACGGGGCAGTGCAGACTGTCGATAAACCTCTTGATTATATAAAAATGGGGTCGCAGGGGCGTAGCCCCCGACAGGGTCTAGGGGCGGTAGCCCCAGTAATATAGCCCCTTTCCCGGGGAAAGGGGTTTGGGGATAGGGATTGAGAACAAGCACTTTTTTTGAAAAAACATACTTTTTCTACAAGCTGAACTGCCCCGTGAGCTTTCTCACGGGGCAGTGCTGTATTCTGTGTAAATTATGCTCAGTCGTCAAGAGCCGAGTACATGACCTGTTTTAATGTTCTGAGCGGACGTATGCCGTTACCGCCGCAGACCTGTATAAAGTACATAAATGTAAGATTGTTTTCGGGATCGTTGCAGAAGTAGTTTCCAGTCCAGCCGTCCCAGCCGTATTCGCCTGTACTGCCGACAGTAGTTATTTCAGGGTTTATTAGCGTTCTCATAAGTCCGCCGTATCCGTAACCGATACACGAATCCCAGTTGAATGTCTTTGCCTGCTCGGCGGTGATGATATTGTGAGATATAAGGTCAACTGCCTTGCGGCTGAGTATGCGGGTATCGCCGTATTTTCCGCCGTTTAACAGCATCTGAGCGAATTTTTCATAGTCGTTTACGGTGGAAACAAGTCCTGCACCGCCTATCTCAAATTCGGGACGCTTTGTGTACTTGTAAACAAGTCCTAAGTGCTGCCAGTCGCACGGAGCGAGCTTTCCGTCCTCGCCTCTGATATAGATTTCTGCAAAGCGGTCACGCTTTTCGGCAGGTACATAGAAATCGGTATCGTTCATACCGAGAGGCGTGAATATCTCATCTTTAAGGAAGTCGCCTAAACGCTTTTTGCTTACAACTTCAACTATCGCACCGAGAACATCGGCGCAGACGCTGTAGTTCCAGCAGGTGCCGGGCTGTGCGAACAGCGGTATTTTACCCATTTCGTTGCACATCTCAACGGTTGAATATGTGCCGTTGCCGGAAAATGCTCTTTCGTAGAATTTATCGAATAAATCAGCCATTTTATCGCCGGAGGGATTTACGTTTCTGTCGGGGTACATAAGTCCTGCGGTCATTGTAAGCAGGTCGATGATTTTGACTTCACGGTTTGCCGGAACAATGCCGTCTTTGGTTTCGACCTTCTGATCCTTAAAGCCCTCAAGAAACCAGCTTACGTTGTCGGAAAGGTCAATAAGCCCTCTGTCGTAGAGTATCATTGTCGCAACTGCGGTAATAGGCTTAGTCATACTGTAAAGACGGTATATCGTATTGTCGGATACCTTAAGATTACGGGCAACGTCAGCCATTCCGAAGCATTTATCGTATACTCGCTCTCCGTCCTTGATTATTCTTAAATGTCCGCCGGGAATCATTTCGCTGTCAACCTGCGACTGCATCATTTCATCAAGGCGGTTTAATTTATTCTTGTTCATAGTAACTCCTGTTTGCCTTACGGCTGTTATTTTCAGATTTATTGTAGCATATCCGATGTTGAAATGCAATGAAAAAGTGAAAAACACAGATGAAGAAAGGATTAAAAGTAGAATTTGTAAAAAGAATATTTTATTATAATGGTCAGAATGAACAAAATAATCTAATTAATTTGTTTAATTTGTATATTGAATTAATTGCAATGAATATATATAATATTATTATAGGAGCTTCTAAAAACACGAAAGGTGTGTTATTTATGAAAATTAAAAAAGTTATTTCTTGTGTATTTTTTGCTATTCTGTTAGCATCTTTTATTCAAATCTACTGTTTTGCAACCAATCCGAAAACAGATCTACAGGATCAAAAGGATCTTATCTTCCAAGTATATACAAATAAGTATCCGGGCAAAGACAATGTGATTAGAAATATCATCAATATTGTTACTGGTAGCGAGCAATTTGTATCAATTTATGATCAAGATGAAAGTGAAGCACTGAATATACTTGAAGATTCAATACGAGATGCTATGGAAGACTGTGTCGATGAATTTCAATTATATTCAACAAGAGCCGGCAACACATCAACAGGTGAATTTTATTCCCCTCAAACTGTTCCTGTACTTGTTCAGCCAAATGATTATTCATGTGGTCCAACCGCATTAATGCAGGCTATTAAAGGTAATGGATTAAATACTGAAAAAGAATTATCTGATATGATAGATGAGATAAAACCAGATAAAAAAGATGGTACAAATATAACTGTATTATGTAATTATATTAATAACAATTTTTATTCAAGCAGTAGATATAAATACAAAGTAAAAGCGTTTACGATATATACATATGATAAAGCAGCTATGTATGTTAGGAATAGCTTGTATATGGATGCTTGTCCGATTTATAGAATTAGTGATACTTGTCATTTTGATTATTATAACAACAAACACTATACTCATTATGTGACAATTTCATATTATAACGGTGCACAAAACTTGATGAATTTTGTTGATCCTAATAACAATAAGCAGTATAGAGGAACACATACAGTAACTTTGGATGAATTTGAAGAAAGTGTTTCAGACGATGGCTGGTTACTTGTTATGACAAAAAACACATCCGACGATCCGTATATATATAATTAAAGGGGGGTAAATGTATGAAAAAAATCTGTGTATTCACAATTACAACTGCAATGGCAATTATAGCGGTGTTTACATCGTGTGTAAAAGAAAATCAGTCTGTAAGCGAGGCTCCCGTTTCTTCGGCTTCGGGAGAAACAGAAACATTAACACTCGGAGATCTCGGATATACGCCCGATGCAAATGCTGAGGATAATTCGCTGTATAAGACGGTACTTCTTTCATCGGAAAAATGCGGAGATTATGAATTTGTGCTTACTGCAGATGCTCTGAACAACAGCAAGGACGCATATACAGCAAAAATGAAGCTCAGTGTCAGAAAAAACGCCGAAACCCTTAGTGATGATTTTATACCGGCACATAGTGACGGGAGCCAATACGGAACAAAGCTTTATAAGAATGATGACCCAAATAGCATTCTTAAGACGTATATGATGATATATGACGGTAAGGAATATCCTTTGGCGATTGTTACTTATAAATGTTCCGAGGACTATGTTCCGAAAGCCGAAACGCTTTCAAGATTTTTTACCGTGTCAGATGATAGGGGCATGAGCTTTACAGATGGCGGTATTATCAATTACCCAAATCTTTCTGACAAGTGCAAAGTAGAAGGAAATAAGCTGATTGACGGTGATAAGACGATTGAATTTGATTTTAAAGATATCACGGCAACGGTAAGGTAACAGTAAAACCATTGATAAGAAGCAATACAGTAAAACCCCGATTTGATCAGTGATCAGACCGGGGTTATTTGTATAAGTATTCAGATTAGTTTACTTAATTTCAAGCGAATCTATAACGCCTGCTATAAGGTCGGGGAAAGTTTCATCTTCAGTTGACTGTGTGAATGAGAAACAATAAGCATCTTCGCCCGACTGGATCATATACTGTGTTATGGTGGTCTGCTTTGTTACCTGTGACACCATGCCTGTCAGCTGCATATAGATCGCCTTTTTGCCTGCTATTTCGGTGTGCTGAAAATCAACCAGCTTGAAGTCCTCCATAGTAGCCTTATATGTGGCGGTCATCTGCTCAGAGGTCACATCTTCGATAGGGCTGTTGGTCTTGCTGACTACAAGATTGAATTTATTCTCGTTGTATTCGTCTGTTGACGCAAACTGATAAGCTATAGAGGCACTTGCGAGCTTCCAGTCCTCAGGCATTTTGAATGACAGGTTGCCGTTTGCAAGAGAGAATTTGCCGTCCTTTACATATTCGTATGTGACGGTCGATTCGGTGCTGTTTTCGCCGCTTTTGTTCTCGTCACTGCTCTTGGTGTCCTCTGAACTGCTGTCGGTTTTGCTTTCGCTGTTGACAGCCTCCGATGATGTGGAGGAGGATTCCGAAACGGATGTTGTGTCGCCGACATTACCTGTTGATGCATCAGATGAGGTCGGGGACGAACTGCAGGCGGTGAGCGCCGCTGTGCAGGAGAGTATCAGAGATACGGCAATGAGCTTTATATAAGTTGATTTCATACTGAAATTCCTTTCGATAATCAAATAGTCAGCCGATAGGCTTTATAAATGATATTTTAGCACATAAGGCGTAAAAAGTCAATTTCTAACCTTTAGAAAAGGCGATTGTGAAAGAAATTTCATTTATTTTTCGTGTTGTTCCAAAACCCAAGCAAGTTTCATAGAATATAACAAAAACATATTGCGGAGGTTAAGCTATGGAAAAATGTACATTCAGCACGGTTACGCAGAAATATCTTGACAGCTATGCAGGCATACTTGATATTATGACGGGAACGATGAACTGTGCAAAGGAAAATGACAGTATTTCTTACAATTTCATCGTGAAAATGATACCGCATCATCAGGGGGCGATACGGATCTCAGAGGAGCTGCTGAGATATACGACCTGCATTCCGCTACAGAATATCGCAACGGAAATTGTTGTGACGCAGACAAAGGAAACGGAAGAAATGAGAAAAATGCTCTGCGGATGCGCAGGATACCGTAATGACGGTCAATCGCTGTGCGGATACAGGCGGCAGTACGGCATTATTGTTACGAATATGTTCAGCCGTATGAGGTCGGCTTGCCCGGATAACGATATAAATATAAGCTACATAAGGCAGATGATACCGCACCACGAGGGCGGTATTGCGATGTGCAGGAATGCGTTGAGATTCAGCATCTGCCCTCAGTTAAGAGCAGTGCTTAAGGAAACTGTCAAAAATCAGGCAAAAGGTATTGAGGAGATGAAAAAGCTGCTGCAGTGCAAGGCTTGACAGATTGCAAAGGCAGGTATGACAAAAATTCCCGACGGCACTTAAAATACCGTCGGGAGATTTGTTATTTGAATATGAAGTTTAATTTCTTTACGTTCGTATCCTGCGAGAATGTTATTACGTTATACATAAACAGAACGTTCTTGTAATCACCGATATTGACACCGAGCGTTTCTATGTCGCCGTTTATATAGCGAAGGTCGAGTACGGTTATATGGCTGTAATTCTTTGCAAGGAACGGTATCAGCGAATGTGCGTAGCTGTCCTTTATCACAAGCAGACTGCCGTTGTCGGCATTTTCGGGGAGAACGGAATTTATGTCTATTCTGGGTACGTTCTGACCGAGGAAGGTGGAATATTTATCTTTTACATCAAGGAACTCACGGAAATACATACTGTCATACGTTCCGTCGGGCTGTGCTCCGCTTTTATATACGGTTACGCTGACCTTCGGTTCATTATCCGCCAGAGCGTAAATGTCTATAGTATCAGGGGTTATGCTGTTGTCGAGCGTCTTTGAATAGAGCGTGCCTCTGAAAGTGTCGGAAGCGTGTTCTATGCTGAACTTATCGGCGGTATATGCAGAAAAATTCATTGCTTTTCCTGCCTCTGTGTAGCCTATATATGCACCGTAGCTTGTCCAGTGGTGGTCGGTGCGGTAATAAATATAATCGTTTTTGGCACTGCTGAGAGCCGAATATACGTCAATTCCCTTGATTGTGGGGACGCTGTCGTAGCAGTCCTTTATGAACAGCTTCTGGTCTGCCGCACCGCAGTTTGCCGGAAGGGTATCGCTGTATATCTCCTGTGCGTTAGGGGCAAGCATAAAGTACATCTTGATCTTGGGGTATTTCTGAGCGAAGCTTTCCATAGCGGCAAGGTTTTTCGATACGCTTTCCTTATCGTAATCGCTTTCTCTCCACGACTGCATCATTCTGCCGTCCTCGGTGAATATTCCCTTTATCTCCTTTTTGCCGAGCAGTCTGTCGAAATCGTTCATAAGGCTTATCCACTGTTCACGCATTACTATTCTGTCCGAAAAATAGTTTTCAAACTTAGTCATAAACGTTTTGTCGGTTACGGTATCGAAATTGAACTTCGGCATTTTTTCAAGGTAGCGGTTTTCATTTTCGCTGAACGCATTTTCGGGAAGCTGTGCGCTTGATATTATTGTTGCAACGGGTACTGCTATCGAGATAAGAGCAAATAGCCCGATAAGCAGGAACTTATAGATATTTTCTTTTTTCATCTTGTTTACTCCTTTCTCAGAAATTGAAGTACAGGAACGGGTTGTAGGTCTGATCTACAAGGTATGCGGCGCACATAACGAACATTCCCATAAGACCGACAATTCCGCCGTAATTGATAAGCAGAGGCAGTTTTTTCTTCAAATATTCCACTGCGAGCTTGGGAAGGTCTGTACAGCCGATTATGCATATAATGAATGTTATTCCGTAGGTGGCTATCTGATACATTGCTGTGCTGTCTATAAACGGTGTGCCGCCTGCGCCGAACATATTGGCTGCATAGGCGAAGGCTGTGGGCAGGTCTGCTGTGTCAAACAGCACCCAGCCGAGTATTACAAGCAGCATTGTATAGATGTGGCAGAATACTGCCGGAATCTTCTGAAGCCATTTGCCGAGAAAGAGCTTTTCAAGTATGATGACAACGCCGTACAGCGAACCCCAGAGTATGAAGTTCCAGCTTGCGCCGTGCCATACGCCCGTAAGGAACCACGTTATAGCAAGGTTCATTATAGTTCTCGGCATACCTTTGCGGTTGCCGCCGAGAGGGAAGTAGACGTATGATTTAAACCACGAACCGAGTGTGATATGCCATCTGCGCCAGAATTCAGAAATGCTTTTTGAAAGGTAGGGGTAGTTGAAGTTTTCGGGGAAGTGGAATCCCATCATCTTGCCAAGACCGATAGCCATATCGGAGTATCCCGAGAAGTCAAAGTAGATCTGGAAGGTGAATGCGAGTATTCCGAGCCACGAGCTTACTACAGATACCTGTGAAATGTCGGTTGATTTTACCGCTGTCCACAGTGCGCCTATGCTGTTGGCGATAAGCACTTTTTTGGAAAGTCCGATTATGAATCTTATAATGCCGTCATAGATAAGGTCGAGCGTTATCGTTCTGTCGTCAAGCTCTTTTGCCACATCGTCATATCTTACGATAGGGCCTGCGACAATCTGAGGGAACAGGGTCACGAAAGCCGCAAAGCTTATAGGATTTTTCTGAACCTTTACGTTGCCCATATATAAGTCTATCGTATAGGACATTGACTGGAACGTGAAGAAGCTGATACCGATAGGAAGCATATTCATAGGCAGAAAATCAATGCCGAAGAAGTTCATATTGTTTATGTCGATTATCTGACTTCCTGCTATTGCGTTGATGTTTTCAGCGATGAATCCGCTGTATTTGAACACGCCGAGAAGTCCGAGATTCATAACAACCGACACAATAAGGCATAGCTTGCGTGGGAGCTTTTTCCCTTCAAAGTGGTTCATTGCAAGACCCGCAAAATAGTCTATCATTGTTGAGATGAGCATTACCACAACGTATATAGGCTCGCCCCACGAATAGAAAACAAGACCGCTGAGCAGGATGATGAAGTTCTTGCTTTTTTTAGGAGCAATGTAATATATCAGCAGGGTTATCGGCAGGAACAGATATATGAATATCGATGTTGAAAAGACCATAAATTAATTACCTTTCGTGTACGGTTTCATTTTTTATTTTCAAACGCAGTGCGTACTGCGTTTTCATATTCTTCTTTTGTATAAAGCCTGTTTATCACTTCAAGCATAGTATTTGCGCTGAGTATCGGCGGTAAGCCGAGTGCCAGCAATACGTCACGTCTTAGCTGTGAGCTGTTGGCAGAGCCTATCATTCCGTCATCCATCATATCGGATTTGGTCAGAAAGTCGTGTTTTTTGTAAGCTGTATCGCCTTCGGTCGCAACACCGGCTTTTTTCAGGGCAGACTCCAGTATCTCTGTGTCAAGTCCCTCAACCCCGAGATAGCCTTCGGACGAGGGAACGGTTTTGCGTTTTTCCTTGCCTTTTATCTGAGGCACGAATACGTTTATTATATCGCCGTTTTTACAGCAGCCTTTTATATGATTTCTGATTTTAAGTCCAGCGCTGTCGCTGTCGGTAAGTATCACTATTCCGCAGGTAGAGGCAAGAGTTCTTATCAGCTCGGTTTTTTCTTTATCCTTATATATTCCGAAACCGTCTGTGGTTATTATAACGGTATCGAGCAGGGAGGAGAGTTTTATTTTATCATATTTGCCTTCGACTATTACGGCACGTCTGAGCTTTATCAATAGTACGACCTCCTGCTTTTTTCGGGGGAGAGTTTTACTATCGTTTCCTCAAGCACAGTTCTGTAGTTAATCGCTGACGTCTTGAGTGCAAGGTCGGCGTTGAACAGAATATCAAGGCAGTTTCTTATATGCTCCGTATCGAGCCGTGATACGAGATTCATCGCTTTTGTCACAACGAAGGTACGGTTTTTGGCATATCCGAAATCATCGGCTGTCTGTTGTGAGGATTTTCCTGCTCCCTGTGCGGTTTTTGCACGGTAGAAGTCGATATAATTCGAAGAAAGAGCCGCCAGTATAACAACAGGCTCGATTTTTTGCGTCAGCAGGTCGTCAAGTATCAGGAGCGCCTGTCTGCGATTACCCTTCAGAAGCTCTGTCGCAAGCGAATATATGCTTGTGTCAAGCTGTTTTATCGTCAGCTTGTCTATCATTTCTGCTGTTATTTCGCCTGTGCCGGCATAGCTGCACAGTTTATCGGTTTCGGTAGAAGCAAGGGAAAGATCGCATAGTGTAAGCTCCGCTATATGCTGAGCGTCAGCCCGTGATATTACACAGCCACGTTTTGCCGCTTTTTTCATAATAAGCTCCGTCACTCTTGCCGTCGTAAGATGGGCAAATTCGCAGACTGCGGCATTTTTCTGCTTTGTGAGGGCGGTTATGAGTTTTTTGTTCTTTGCTTTTTTAAGCTGTTCCGTGTTTCCCGTCATACTGATTATTACCGTGCATTCATCGGGAACATCCTTCAGTGAGTTCAGTATCGTTTCGATACCGTTATCATCGAACTTTTCAAGGTCGAGGTCGTTTATCAGAACAGCCTTGCTGTCTGCAAAGAGGGGCATACTGTCGATACTGTCCGTTAGCGTGTCAACAGGGAATGTACCTGCGAGCTTTATGAGATTTATATCATTCCTGTCCTTGCCGACGGTTGCGTCAAGCAGGCGGTCGGTATAAGTCTTTACAAGAAAGCGTTCTTCGCCGTAAAGATAGTTTACACGGCTGATTTCACGACTTTTTATGGCTGTTGACAGCTTATCCTCGTCCAGTTTCATACTGTTTCCCCTTTCTATCTGTAATTGCATCGGGCGGTTATCCCGTCCTCGTTTATGCGCAATTCGCACTCGGTAAAATAAAGAGATATTCCGTTTGACGCTTTCTGATACCTGTTTATCAGAAAGCAGGGTGTACCGGCAGAGATATATCTGCTTTTATCCCATAGGATATTTATCATATCCGCCTGTGCCTTTCCTGCGGAGGAGATGTTGATTTTTGTGTTGTATGCCGACAGGAGCAGGGCATCATTACGGCATCTGACCGAAAAAAGTCCGCCGTTTATATCATTGCCGCCGTCACACTCGGATACGTTTTCGGAAATAGCGTGTGCGGCTTTGACAAGCTCATTTCCGGGATTCTGATTATTGCAGAAAATGAGCGTGTCGGCATTGGTCTTATTGTTTCCCAGAAGCACGTTTTTTATTGTGCTAAGCTCTTTTTTATCGTTTCCGATAAGCACCGCCGCCGAATAATCACGGGAAAGAATCACAACAGAGCCGTTTGCTCCGTCACTGTGCATAAGCACCCTTATGCTGTCATCCGGAATCTGAGGCAGAACAGTGTTTACTGCGGTAAAGCACAGCAGTGAAACAATAAGTATCGGAACAGCGTATTTCTTTTTAAGCAGAAGATAACACACAGCGGCAACGGCTGAAATCACAACAATTGTTATAATCACCGTAAACGGCTCACAGCTGAAGTGCAGGAACGGTACGGCGGCAAAAGCCGAGAATATTATCCGCATAATGTCACAGCAGAAGTGCGAAATTGCAGCAAGCGGTATTATCGCACCACCTGTCAGTGCAAATATCAGCATCGCTGCCAGGCACAGTGTAAAAAGAGGCACTGTTATCACCGATACGATTATGCCTGCAAGCGAAAACGTACCGAAGTATATAGCCGAAAGCGGTATTACCGCAAGTGCGGCACACAATGACACGCATAACGTATCGCAAAGTTTGCCGTTTAAAAACGGGAGCTTGTCTTTCAGCCATGCGGAAGCCGAAACGCCGACAGCACCTGCTCCCACGGTAGTTACCGCAGAGAGTATCAGACCTGCGTCAAGGCAGGAGAGAGGGTCGAAAAGCGTTATCAGCAGTACGGCAAGTCCGACAGAATTAAGACAATCGCTCTTGCGGTAAAACAGAGCGCCTATGTTTGCCGTGATAATCATTATTCCGCTTCTCAGTACCGAAGCCGTAAAGCCGAAAAAAGCCATAAAACCTACTGTAAGCACCGCAGTTATCACAAACCTTACACGGTAGGAGTATCCGAGCCGTGTAGCTGTCAGCAAAGCCGACAGTACGGTCATAATAAGCGTCAGGTGCATACCTGACACAGCGGTAAGATGCGATACTCCCGACAACTTTATATCACTGTAAAGGTCATCGGAAAAAGAACGTTTGTCACCGAAGAATATACCTTTCATCAGCGCACCGCTGTCATCGGGAAAGCTATCGTCAATACGCCCTATCAGATATTCACGGTAATCGTCAATGAACGATAACGGGTAATCTCCCTTTGTTACGGAAATGTCGCCGTAAGGTATGGCGGATAAAGTTATACCGTCGCTCCTGTATCGGTCGGCAGTGCCGTAATATGCCGTATTTGTCAGCTTTTCAAACCGGGCTTTGAAATGTAACATATCGCCCTTTTTCGCATCAATGTCATCGGCATACATAATCACACCGACCTTGCCGTCTGATGTATAGGTATAAAGGCTGAAAACGGCTGAATCTTTACCAATTACTTGTTTTTGTGCCACAGTTGCGGTTATGTCGTAGGTTCCGTCCAATAACGGTTCAGCCGCTTTTGCCATAGACAAGGATACGCAGCTGAATACGGTTATTCCTGCGGCACAGCAGAGCAGTGCTGCGGATATGTCATATTTTCTTGTTAAAATCGCTGTTATTATTGCAACAGCTATAAGCAATATTACTCCACAAATGAGAAAAATTGCAAAATCAAAGAAAATTGAGGCGAAAATCAGTCCTATCAGATATGAACCTCCAACAGCCGCTAATTTCCGCCTCACAACTATTCACCTTTTAAGCAAGCTCAACGCTCAGCTTTTTGCCGCCGAGTAAGTGGAAGTGGAGGTGACGCACTGTTTGGCCGCCGTCTTCACCCACGTTTGAAACGATTCTCCAGCCGTTTTCAAGGTTGAAGGACTCGGCAAGATGCTTTGCAACAAGCATAATGTCTTTTACTATACCTGCATTGCTTTCATTAAGCTCATCGACACCGCCGATATGTTCTTTGGGAATGATAAGGATATGTACCGGTGCCATAGGATTAATATCCTTGAAAGCGATTACTTTATCGCTCTCGTATACCTTTTCGGAAGGGATTTCGCCTGAAACAATTTTACAAAAAATGCAATCCATACTTTTTCCTTTCCGGCTTTTATCAGCCAATCATATTCTTTACTATATCGGTAAGCGCAAGCAGAGCCTCGTCGATCTTTGTTACATCTGCGATGCCTGCCATAGCTGTGTCGGGCTTTCCGCCGCCCTTACCGCCTGCGATAGCCGCAATTTCCTTTACTATCTTTCCTGCGTTTGCACCCTTGGCAACAGCTTCGGGGCTTGCAATACAAAGGAAGTTGCCCTTGCCGTCGGATACGCCTGCAAGCACGGCGATGAACGAATCGTTAGCGTCTTTCAGCTTGTCGCCGGCTTTTCTGAGGCTGTCGCCCGTTACGCCCGAAAGCATAGCGGAGAATACCTTTATGCCGTTTACTTCTGTTGCGCCATCTGTTACATTCTTCATCTGGCTCATTGAAATGATGCCGTTAAGACGGTCTATTTCAGCTTGCATAGCGTGCATCTCATTCATCATGTTTTCGCACTTCTGCATTACAGCGGAGGGGTTTGCTATTTTCAGTACCTGAGCAATGTTTGTAACCATTGCCTTTGTCTGATCGTATGCGGAGAGTACATTGTAGCCTGTTACAGCTTCGATTCTTCTTACGCCTGAAGCTACCGATGTTTCGGAAATTATCTTGAACAGACCTGCCTTTGCGGTATTGTCAAGGTGAGTACCGCCGCAGAATTCCGTAGAAACATCGCCTGCCTGTACTACTCTTACAATATCGCCGTACTTTTCACCGAACAGAGCCATTGCGCCCTTCTTGCGTGCTTCCTCGATTGGAAGTTCTTCGGTTACAACGGGGATACCTGCAAGGATCCAGTCATTTACGAGCATTTCAATCTTTTCAAGCTCTTCGGGAGTTACTGCGCTGAAGTGGCTGAAGTCGAAACGGCATCTGTAGGGATCTACAAAAGAGCCTGCCTGATGAACGTGGTCGCCGAGAACCTTTCTGAGCGCCGCCTGTAAAAGATGTGCGCAGGTGTGGTTTCTTGCTGTAGCCATACGCTTCTTTTCATCGACAGCCGATTTTACGCTGTCGTCCGTATAGAAGCAACCGCTCTCGACATGGCAGTTGCAGATAAACTGTCCTGCGCCTGTCTTCTTGGTGTCGATAACCTGCATTACGTTTTCGCCTGCCGTAATTGTACCGCAGTCGCCTACCTGTCCGCCACTTTCTGCGTAGAAAGGTGTAACGTCAAGAACAACGGTTACCTCGTCACCCTCGTTGCATACATCGGTGACCTCGCCGTCCTTTATCATAGCAAGAATCTTGCTGTCGACGGTAAGCGACTTGTAGCCTACGAATGTGGTTGTAAGTCCGCTGAGTGCATTGGCCGTAGCTTCGTCCCAGCCGCCCTTGAATGCCTGATTTGAACGTGCCTTTGCTTTCTGCTCATTCATAAGCTCAAAGAATCGTTCTTCATCTATACCGATATTCTTCTCCTGAAGGATCTCTCTTGTAAGGTCAACGGGGAAGCCGTATGTGTCGTGCAGCTTGAAAAGGTTCTCGCCGCTTAAGATGGGCTTGCGTGTATCGTCTGCCGAAAGTTCCTTTATAAACTCGCCGAGTATCTGCATACCCTTGTCAACTGTCTTTGCAAAGCTCTCTTCTTCTGTCTTGATGACCTTCTTTATATATTCTCTCTTTTCGTCAAGCTCGGGATAAGCTGTAAGGTTTTCATTTATAACCGTGTCGCATATTTCATAGAGGAAGGGTCTGTTTACGCCGAGCATTCTGCCGTGTCTTGCGGCACGTCTTAACAGACGGCGCAGAACGTAACCTCTGCCTTCGTTTGAAGGACGGATACCGTCGCCGACCATAAATGTCGTTGAACGGATATGGTCTGTGATAACACGGATAGAAACGTCTGTTGTGGGGTCATCGTGATAGTTTACACCTGCAACGGAGCAGATCTTCTTCATTATGTTCTGAATAGTATCAACCTCGAACAGATTGTCAACATCCTGCATTACGCAGGCAAGACGCTCAAGTCCCATACCTGTATCAATGTTCTTTGTTGCAAGCTGAGTATAGTTTCCATTGCCGTCATTGTCGAACTGTGTGAATACGAGGTTCCATATCTCGATAATTCTGTCACATTCTCCTGCCTGTTCAAAGCTCTCGAAAGGACCGTACTTTTCACCTCTGTCAAAGTGTATCTCAGAGCAGGGTCCGCAGGGTCCGCTTCCGTGCTCCCAGAAGTTGTCTGCCTTGCCGAGCTTGATTATTCTGTCACGGGGTACGCCGACTTCGTTAGCCCAGATGTCGCCTGCTTCATCGTCTTTTTCGTAAATCGTTACCCAGAGTCTGTCCTCAGGGATCTCAAGCACCTTTGTGAGATACTCCCACGCCCATGCCGTAGCCTCGTGCTTGAAGTAATCTCCGAATGAGAAGTTGCCGAGCATTTCGAAATATGTGCCGTGTCTTGCAGTTTTACCTACGTTGTCGATGTCGGGTGTTCTGATACACTTCTGACAAGTTGTTACACGGTGTCTGGGCGGTTCTTCAATGCCCTGGAAGTATTTCTTGAGAGGGGTCATACCTGCGTTTATAAGCAGTACAGAGTTATCTCCCTGCGGTACCAGCGGTGCCGATGCCATTCTCAGATGTCCTTTGCTTTCGAAAAATTTCAGATAGCTTTCTCTAAGATCGTTTAGTCCTGTCCATTTCATATAATTTATGATTCCTTCCGTTTATCATCAGGGTAGCAAAAAAGCCGTACCCGATTTTTAATTAAACATACATATTAAATTATATACGAATTTGGGAAAAAGTCAATATTTTTTTGTGACAAAGAGGTGAGAGAGGGGTAAAAAATAAAGAGCCTTTTACGTTCAGGCTCTTTATATGCAATTGAAATTATTCGGAAATATCGGATGAAACCGCTTCAGGCTTGCTGTTTTCGGTTTCTTTACTGTTTTCCTTGTTGCTTTCTTTGCTGTCTGTACTTTCGGTCTTACTGCTTGCGGTTTCGGGCTTTTCGGCAGGGAATGCCTTTGCAATCTCTGTCAGAAGCTCGGTAATCCTGCCGCTCGGACGTTCAAAATATTTGTTTTTCACAACAGTGATTTTTCCGTCCTTTACCGCCTTAAGTCCGGAATAATTTTCGTTTGTGGTAAGCATATCCTTGCCTATAGTGTCGCTGACGAAAATAAGATCGGGCTGATTTTCCTTCAGCATTTCGGGGTTATAGGTATAACCGCTCGCACTCTCGGCTATGTTTGTGCCGAAAAGGCTGAGTATCGCATTTTCAAACGTATCCTTGCCTGCAGGGGTATTTGCGGCGGTGACGTATATAAAAGTTTTGTCGGTCTTTTTAATCGAATCAAGCTGTTTTTTTACGGGGGCGAATGCTTTTTCGCCTGCAGATTCACCGTCAAAAATGCCGTTCATTGCAAGCCCGAAAAATTTGTAGATGTTTTCAAATTCCTCAATGGTTTTCGGGGACGCAATTGTCAGAACTTTTGTGCCTTGCGCCTCCAGTGAGATTTTGTCCTTTGTGACGATAGGCGTTGCGGTTATCACAAGGTCGGGTGAGAGCTTTTTTATCGCCGCAATATCGGGATTTGCACTGCTTGCGGCTTTCGGCAGCTCATTTACGCTTTCCGGGTAGTCGCAATAGTCGCTGACGGCAACTATCCTGTCGCCGTAGCCCATTTCAAAAAGAATCTCTGTATAGGCGGGGGTAAGCGATACTATTTTTTCGGGAGCTTTCAATATCTCTGTGTCGTTCAGCGTCACGGGGTATGCGCTCAGCGGCTCTGAAGCCTCACTGCTTTCCGTTATCGCACCGGATGATCTGCCCGGTACGAGTACGATATTTTCACATCCGCTTATCGCAAAGGTCAGCATAAGCAGTGCCGAAATTAAAAGCGGTATTTTTTTCTTCATCACATTTTCTCCGGATCTATGCCGAGTGCGAGCTTTGATTGCAGGCTGTCGGCGAACTGTCTTGCTATTCTCGGGGATCTGCCGTTTCTCTTAAGAGCAAATCTTTCCGCACATCTGTCGAGCTTGTCTGCGTCTATCATTATGCCTCTGTCAAGGATAAGGCTGCGGACTATTTCGAGATAGGTTTCCTTGTTCGGCGCGAGGAATGTCACAAACAGACCGAATCTGTCGGACAGTGACATACTTTCGTCAATTTCATCCGCACTGTGAACATTGTCGCCCATACGGCTGCTTTCGGTTTCCTTGATAAGATGGCGGCGGTTGGTGGTCGCATATATGAGTATATTTGACGGCCTTCCGCAGACAGAGCCTTCCAGAACCTTCTTGAGTATGCCGAAGCCTTCATCGTTTTCGCCGAATGAAAGATCGTCTATAAAGATTATGAATTTCAGTGGGCTTTCGCTGAGTGTTTTGTAGAGCGTGGGCAGGCAGGCAACATCCTTTTTGTCGACCTGTACGATACGCAGATTTGCATATTCGTTGAGAAGCGCTTTGACGGTCGAAGATTTTCCTGTGCCTCTGTCGCCGTAGAGCAGGGCATTGTCGGCAGGGTGACCTGCTATGAATGCTCTTGTGTTATCGACTATCTGCTTTCTCTGCGATTCGTATTTCTTCAGATCGGACAGACGTATTGCGTCGGGCTTTTCTATCGGATGAAGCAAGCCGTTATCATATACAAACGCTTTATATTTTGCGTAAATGCCGCTTCCGTTCTCGCTTATATGGCGGATGAAGTATTCGGCGTTGCAGTCAAAGCCGCCCGTTACATATTCGGGGAGCGAGAAAATAAAATTCTCGTTGAACTTCTGGAAAAGATAATCCTTCAGCTTGTGAGCCGACATTTTAGCAAGCTCCTTGATTACCGATACGTCATATTCAACCGCATATTGCTTGTTAGTATCTTCTTTTCTGATGTAGCTTTCGATGAGCTTTGAGTCTGCGTAGGTGAGAAGCTCACGGAGGTAATCGGCAAGCGTTATGTCGTTTGTCAGCAGATACCGTGCTATGTTTGTATAAGCGTCGATAGCGGTTTCTTCATCTTCGCTTGCAAGGCGTTCAAACTGACCTATCAGATAATCGCCGCTTATGTCAAATGCCGTAAGTGATTTTAACTTGTGTGCCGTTTCTTTCATTTGTCATTCCTTCTTTTTGTACTTATATATCCTGCTGAGCCGTATTTCTTATCAGCGTCAGCATATTGTCGAAATCTTCAAGCGTTGCAAGGCTTCCGCACATATTGCGGAGCTTAGCCGCACTGGGTCTGCCCTTGAGATACCATGCGGTATGCTTGCGTGCCTCCTTCATACCGATATATTCACCCTTATCTGCACAAAGCAATCTTATATGCTCGTTCATTATTTCAAGCTGTTCATCGGGAGATGGGGGAGGCAGTGTTTCGCCCGTTTCAAGATAGTGCTTTATTTCCGAAAATATCCACGGTCTGCCGCAGGCGGCTCTGCCGACCATAACTAAATCGCAACCTGTGTAATCGTACATACGTTTACAGCTTTCGCCGCTGTCAACATCGCCGTTTCCTATCACGGCTATGCTGAGTGCCTGCTTTACCTCAGCGATTATCTCAAGGTCAGCCTTACCGCTGTACATCTGATTTTTTGTCCTGCCGTGAACGGCAACGGCAGACGCTCCGCTTTCCTGAGCAACACGGGCGACCTCTACGGCGTTCACGTTCTTTTCGTCCCAGCCCTTTCTTATCTTCACCGTTACAGGAATATCGGTGGCTTTTACAACAGCCTCAACGATATGTCCTAGAAGAACGGGATCTTTCATAAGGGCGGAGCCTGCGCCGTTGCCTGCTACCTTCGGTACGGGACAGCCGCAGTTTATATCTATGAAGTCGGGCTTGTACTGTGCCGCAATAACAGCCGCCTTTGCCATAAATTCAGGCTCACTGCCGAAAAGCTGTATTGCCATAGGACGCTCATAATCTGTGACGGTAAGCAGAGCCGCAGTTTTCCTGTCGGAATAGCACAGCCCTTTTGCACTTGCCATTTCTCCTGTGAGCAATGCCGCTCCGTATTTCTTGCACATAGTACGCATTGCCTTATCGGCAACAGACGCCATAGGAGCCAGTGAAGCGGTTTTTTCTATTTTAACATTTCCGATTGTAATGTATTCCACTGTCGGTTTGAGTTGACTCCTTTCGGAATATATTTAAATTATTATAGCACTTTTTTATCGTCTGTTCAATAGTTTATGAGGCTGTGAATACGGAAGTTGCCGCCAATCTGAATCTTTTTATACAATATTCCTATTTTTAACTTGCAATCCGACAAAAAATATTGTATAATATTACACGGTATTTTTACCGCAAGAGTGTAACGGATTATTTAAACGCTGTTAACATTACGGTGTTATCATTGACATAATGCCGTTAAGGCAGTAATTGTTCACGTTTTCACGTTAAGGAGTTGTTATCTTGGCATTCAAGTTATTCGATTATCAAAGCTCTGGCAAGGGCGTATCAAAATCGGCACCGCAGAAAAAGCCGTTTTTCAAATATTGGGAAATATTCGGCAGAAAGTTCTGGAAGCTGATAGAGCTTAATATGCTGTATGTTCTTTTCTGCATACCCATAATTACCTTCGGACCTGCTACGGCGGCTCTTACTCACGTTATGAGAAAGTTCATTCTCGAACAGCCGTGCTTTGTTTTCGATGAATTCTTTACTGCTTTCAAGAAGAATTTCAAGCAGTCGGTCTTTATCGGTATAGTTGACGTTATAATGATAGTATCCGTCTGGATTGCCTGCTTCCAGTTCCTGATGAACGAATCGCTTCCCGACGGCTCGCTTGTGTTTATCTGCATTATGATATGCTGTGCTACTCTTGTGTTTATAATGCACTTCTATATTTATCTTGAGATCGTTGCACTGAACCTTTCGATCGGCTCGATACTCAAGAACGCTGTCTTCCTTGTTTTCCTGGGAGTAAAGCGTAATTTCATTGCGCTTATCATCAATCTCGCTATAATAAGTCTTATTGTGCTTTTTTTACCTTTTTCGGTATTTGCGGTTATATTCTTACCGCTGTCGCTTATGTGCTTTACCACTACATTCATCTGCTATCCCGTGATACAGAAGTATATCGTCAATCCGTATTATGAGGAGCGTGGTGAACGCAACCCCGAGCTTAGTCCGATAACCGAGGAGGATATTGCCGAAAATGCCGTGTTTGTTGACAGAGGCGGCAGTGAAAAAGAGATCAAGGCAACTCCCAAGGCTCACGGAAAAGTTATCAAATAGTTAAGTCTGACGGCATTCCCGCATTAATTGCGGGAGTGCCGTTTTGCATAAAAAAGAGCGTTTGCTCCGAATTTACAAAAACTGTTGCATTATACCTTTAAAAGTGGTATAATTATTTAGTATCGTGCAGTTTGCGGCTGTAGCGTTACAGGCAGAACACAAAGAAGGAAGGGTATTGATATGAAGGCTGATTTACATTGCCACACCACAATGTCTGACGGCTCACTGGGACTTGAGGAAACCATTGCACAGGCTAAGCGTTACGGTATTGATTATTTTGCGATAACCGACCACGACACGCTTTCTTCTTCGTCAAGGGCGGTAGTTCTCGGAGAACGTTACGGCGTAAATGTAATTCCTGCTGTCGAGTTTTCCACATATGACAGCAAACACGGAACAAAGGCACACATAATATGCTACAACCCCGAAAAGCCGAACAGGCTTGAGGGTTTATGTCTGCGTACCTGTGAGCTTCGTAAGAAGCGTGGCAAGCAGATGGCTATGAAGGTGATCGAAAAGTATCCTATAACGCTTGAGAGCATATTGCGTTATGCGACAGGCAGTAAAGTCATATTCAAGTGTCATATCATGCACGCCCTGATGGATTACGGATATACGACCGACCTTTACGGCAAGGTGTATGACGAGCTGTTCAATCCTGCAACGGGACTTTGCGCAGAGGAAGTCAGCACGGATATGCAGGATTATCCCGAAGTACATTTCGTACTGGAGCTTATACATTCTGCAGGCGGTGTGGCTGTACTTGCTCACCCTGCGGTATTTGACAATTTCGAACTGCTCGAGGAGCTTGCCGCAGCAGGAAAGATAGACGGCGTGGAGGTATGGCACCAGAGTGCGACCGAAGAACAGCGTGAAAGGCTGCTCAAAACAGCAGGAGAGCATAATCTTATCACAACGGGCGGTTCGGATTTTCACGGATTCTATAACCACTATCCGATAGCTATCGGCACGAACTACACTCCCGATGAATCGCTTCAGCGTATTCTGAAACGGAAAATAAAATAATTGTCCCAAAAGGAAGGAAAAGAAAAATGGCAACCGATATCAAACAGCAGGCACTGGAAAAGCACTATGAATGGCAAGGCAAGATAGAAGTTATTTCAAGAGCACCCGTTAACACAAGGGAGGATCTTTCGCTTTGCTATACGCCCGGTGTTGCACAGGCCTGTCTTGAAATAGAAAAGGACCCTTCGCTGTCATACAAGCTGACACGCCGCAAGAATTTAGTTGCGGTCATCACGGACGGTACAGCCGTACTCGGTCTTGGCGATATAGGCGGACTTGCAGGAATGCCCGTTATGGAGGGCAAATGCTGTCTGTTCAAGGAATTTGCAGGCGTTGACGCATTCCCTATCTGCATAAAGTCTAAGGATGTTGACGAGATAGTAAGAACGATAGAGCTTATATCCGACAGCTTCGGCGGTATAAATATAGAGGATATATCCGCTCCGAGATGCTTTGAGATCGAACGCAGACTTAAGGAAAAGCTCGATATTCCCGTATTCCACGACGACCAGCACGGAACAGCCGTTGTAGTGGGTGCGGCACTTATCAATGCGGTACGTTGCGCAGGCAAGCAGATGAAGGATATTACGGTTGTAATAAACGGCGCAGGTGCGGCAGGTATTGCGATAGGCACATTCCTGCTTAATATGGGAATAGGCAATCTTATTATGGTCGATATAAACGGTATCATCAACAGGGATGACAAGTACGAAAATCCCGCCCACGCAGAGATGGCTGTAAAATCAAACAAGAATAATATAAAGGGCGGACTTTCTGAGGCCATGAAGGGCGCAGACGTATTCATAGGCGTATCAAAGCCGGGTCTTGTGAGCGAGGATATGATAAAGTCGATGGCTGAAAAGCCGATAGTATTCGCTATGGCTAATCCCGAGCCTGAGATAATGCCCGACAAGGCTCTTGCCGCAGGCGCTTATATCGTAGGTACGGGCAGAAGCGACTTCCCCAACCAGATAAACAACGTTCTTGTATTCCCCGGAATATTCAAGGGCGCTTTACAGTGCGGAGCAAAGGCAATAACGGAAGAGATGAAGAAGGCCGCCGCTTACGCTATAGCCGATATTGTAACCCCCGATAAATTATCAAGAGAATACATAATCCCAAGCCCGCTTGACAAGTCGGTAGCCGAAGCGGTAGCTGCAGCAGTTGAGAAAGCAGCGCAGGAATAATAAAACAAGAAAGGCAGACAAAAATGACATTTGAATACACACCCAAGGGAGTATGTTCCCGTAAAATGATAATAGATGTTGAAAACGGCAAGGTAGAAGGCCTTCAGGTAATAGGCGGCTGCAACGGAAATCTGCAGGGTATAGCCCATCTTGTACAGGGTATGCCTGTTGATGAGGTTATCGAGCGTCTTGACGGTATAAAGTGCGGCTCAAAGAGCAGTTCATGTCCTGCTCAGCTTGCCGAGGCACTGAAAGAGTATAAAGCCAACAACTGATTAAACGGATAATCGCAGGGAGGTGAAACGGGTGGCGGAATACTGGGACGTGTACGACAAGAACAGAAAGCGTACCGGAAAACTTCATAAAAGAGGTATCCGTATGCAGCCCGGCGAATACAATATCGTCTGTGAGGCGTGGATAGTAAGCGGTAACAGGCTGCTCGTTACACAACGCTGTAAGTATAAAAATTTCGGTGGTCTGTGGGAATGCACGGGCGGTGCGGTCAAAGCGGGAGAATCAAGCATTGACTGTATCAAGCGTGAAATAAAGGAAGAAATCGGCATAGATGTTGCCGATGAGGAGCTTACATTCAAAGGTACAAAGCACGGTGCGGCTTTCTTTATCGACTGCTACGAACTGCACAGAGATCTGTCGCTTGACGATCTGACGCTTCAGACAGAGGAAGTGTCCGGTGCGAAGTTTGTCACGCTTGCGGAATTTGAGAAAATGCAGAAAGAGAAAAAGCTAATACCCGGATTGTTCGATTTTATGACGGAGCTTGAATTCAGCTTTGTTACAGGAAAAACTACTTGTCCGAAAGGAAATAAAAAATAATGAAAATAATGGCTGTTGATTACGGCGATGCACACACAGGGCTTGCCTGCTGTGACAGAACGCAGACGCTTGCGTCACCTATAGGCGTTATAGACGAGAGAAATTTTCAGACGTGTGTTGAAAAGGTAGCCGCCGCCGCTGTCGAATATGAGGTCGGCGAGGTCGTGGTCGGAAATCCGATAAATATGAACGGAACATACGGACCGAGAAGTGAGAAGTGCAGAATGTTTGCAGATATGCTTCAGAACTTCCTCGAAATACCCGTTGTTATGTGGGACGAGCGTTCGACTACGGTCACCGCACACAATATGATGAATGACGTAAACAAGCGTGGCAAGGAGCGTAAAAAAGTGATTGACGCAGTTGCCGCCGCAGTTATTCTCCAGAATTATCTTGACTATAAGGCAAATCTGCTTGCAAGGGAAAAGGCTAAGCAGGAAGAGAAGTAATGTCAGAATAAACCGATTGGTAGCCCTATATCAGTCGGTTTCTTTTATATTAGGTAAAATATGAGTATCGAAGATATAGCAAAAGAAGATTTTGACAGCGAAATAAGTGAGGTAAAAGCGTTTGTAAATTTGCAAAAGGGCAGTTTCCCCGATATGCTCGAAAACGCTTTGAAAAGTGCGGTAAGATATGAATATACTACCGTAGAGTGCGATAGTACAGGAGGTTGGTATAATCCCGATTACTATCTGTTCCTTGTCGGAGGTTACCATAGGGGAAAAATTAAAAAATGTAAAAGCAAGCCTCAGAAATACGGCTATGAATATGGCTTTGATGAAAACGGTCGTCTGATTTACGACTATATGTGTGGCAGTAATAATTACGGGTTATATTTTTATAACAGTGAAGATGTGTATAGGGTCGGTTGCTTTTACAGAAATGATGATGAGCATATTTTTTTGATAGATATGTTTACAAAATACCGTTTTGACGGCGGAAAAGCAAAGGAATGTACATATTTCAATATATTGTCCGGTATCGGAATATCGATGGTAGAAAAGGATTGTTACTTTTATCAAGACGATAAAGTTGCTTTCAGAAGATATACATATTTTAATAACAGCGATAAAGAATTTATATCAAAACATTTGCAATGGATAAATGAAACCGGATTGCGTGATATGCTTGATATGTCTGATATGTTTGATATGCGTGATATTTATTCGGATGACTATGTTTTCTCATTGGACGAAAACGGTGTATTTACGCATTATACCGCACAGGACGGCAGAATATATGACGTGTTGTATAGCGGATTTACGCTGAATGATGCCTCTTATTTTCCTTTATAATAAAAGCCGGTGCAGGCCACACAGACTGCACCGGTTTATTATATTCTGTTATATTACATCTGCGCCTTAAATCCGCTGAAGTCCTTATTCAGCATATCGACAGCCTGCTGCAGCAGTTCGTCGCTGATACCGCCGAATGAGCGTATCTGACGAAGCGGCATACTGCCAATCATACTGCGTACAGCCTCAGGCTCAAAGTGATCACCGCCGAGCAGACCCTTTGCGACCTTGCTGAAGAGCAGGTCGATAGTAGCCTTGCCCTCGGCATAGTCCATAAACTCGCCGAATACCGTGTTTTCAGTTGCGATAAACGGGAGCTTTACCGCTGTTTTGTGCGTAACCTCAGCCGTAAGTCTTATATCACGGGACGAGCTTGCTATCATTATATCATACTTGCCGTTAGGTGCGTACCAATCGCCAAGTGCCTCGTTATAGTAGCTGAACGCCCTCTTGTCGAGCCTGAATGTGACCGTCTTTCTTTCACCGGGCTGAAGCTCAATCTTGATGAAATCTTTAAGTTCCTTTTCGGGACGAACAGCAAAGCCCGATTTATCCGCTACATAAAGCTGTACGATTTCCTTGCCGGCACAGTTGCCGGTATTCGTGATAACCGCATTTACTGTGAGAATATCGTCATCGCCTACTGCGGTGTCGGAGAGCTTTATATCGGAATATTCAAATGTTGTATAGGATAAGCCGTGACCGAAAGGATAGCGTACTGCCATTTCCTTTTTATCGTAGTATCTGTAGCCGACGAATACACCCTCGTTATATTCTGCGTGGCGGTCGCCGGGGAAGGTGAGGTAGCAGGGAGTATCGGATAGTTTCATCGGTATTGTTTCTGCGAGCTTTCCGCAGGGGTTTGCCTTGCCGAAAAGTATATCCGCCGTAGCTTCGCCTGTAGCCTCACCGCACAGATAAACCTCAAGAACTGCGCTTACCTTATCGTTCCACGGCATTTCAACGGGAGAGCCGTTGTGCAGTACAACTATTACGTTTTCCTGCACCTTGCAGATTTCGTCAATCAATTCGTTCTGGCAGTCGGGCATACGCATATGCTGTCTGTCATAGCCTTCCGATTCAAAGCTGTCGGGAAGTCCTGCGAAAATTACCGCAACATCACTGTCTGCGGCAAGCTGTACAGCCTCCTCAAGAAGTGCAGGGTTTGTATCGTTTGATTCACGCTCATATCCTTCGGCATAGGAAACGTCGGAATATTTTGCGGCGCTGTCAAGTGCGTTTGAGATATTCTTGGTGTTGATGTGTGAACTGCCGCCGCCCTGTATTCTGGGATCTTTCGCAAAAGCACCGATGAACGCTATCTTGGCGTTGCTGTGGGGCAGGGGTAAAGCGCCGTCGTTTTTAAGAAGAACCATACATTCCTTTGCAATATCTGCCGCTTTTTTATGGTCGGCGCTGCGGTCGAAAATATGCTCTCCGCCCTTTACGTCACGGTAGCGGTAAACCTGCTCAAGTATACGCTTCACTGCTGTATCAAGCACCTTTTCGTCAAGAGTGCCGTTCTTTACCGCCTCGACAATCTTTGCGTCATTAAGACCGCCGCTTGAAGGCATTTCAAGATCAAGTCCTGCGGCAAGACCTTTGACACGGTCGTTTACCGCTCCCCAGTCGGACATAACATAGCCCTTGAAGCCCCATTCGTCACGAAGAACCTTGTTCAGCAGATTGTCGTTTTCTGATGAATATTCGCCGTTTATCAGATTGTATGAACACATTACCGTCCACGGCTGAGCCTTTTTAACGGCGGTTTCAAAAGCAGGGAAGTAAATCTCACGCAGAGTACGTTCGCTCATATCCGATGAGCAGGTCATACGGCGTGTTTCCTGGCTGTTTGCGGCAAAGTGCTTTATAGATGTGCCGACATTCTTGCTCTGCACACCGTTTATATATGCCGCAGAAAGCTCGCCTGCAAGATAAGGGTCTTCCGAAATATATTCGAAGTTTCTTCCGCAAAGAGGCGAACGCTTTATGTTTACGGCAGGACCGAGCAGTACGGATACGTCTTCTGCACGGCATTCTTCACCGAGCGTTTCACCCATCGACAGCATAAGCTCACGGTCAAAGCTGCAGGCGGTAGCACAGGCGGCAGGGAAGCATACGGCTTCGATGCTTTCGTTAGGATCAACGGTATCAATATCCTGTTTACGAAGTCCGTGAGGGCCGTCGCTTACCATAACATCGGGAATTCCAAGACGGTCAACTTTTTTCGTGTGCCAGAAATCCGCACCCGAGCAAAGACCTGCTTTTTCTTCAAGCGTCATTTCAGAAATAAGTTTATCAATATCGTGCATTTTACTATTCCTTTCTGTGTGAAAATTGGTTATTTTGATGATTCAATTATAGCATTTGCATCCGGAAATGTCTATAGATTTTTCCGAAATTTTCATATAAATTCTACATAGGTATAATGCCGATTTCACACGGCAATAATATAATCCGGATATAAACCGTATAAGGAGGGTTTCAATGAACAGGAAAATGAAGAAGTACAGGTATATCATATTTGCGGTTGCGGCGGTTGCCGCTGTATCCGTAGTTTTATCCGCCTGCACATCAGACAGTGAGAGCAATGCATCATCTGCCGCACCGGGTCTTTCGACTTCGGCTCAGGAAAGTGCTGGAAGCTCGTCGGGAGATATAAGCGGCTCGGAAAGTAACGATAAAAACAGCACATTATCAGCAAAGGGTCTGAGGGACGCTGTCGCAAAGGCATACGGCGACAACTATCTGCCCGATCAGGCTATGGACGCAGAAATGATTGAGAGCGAATTCGGACTTACAAAGGATATGTATGATGAGATCGTTGCTGAAGCACCGATTATCAGCTTCCACCCGGACAGGCTGGTTGCGGTAAAGGCTAAAAAGGGCAAGGAGTCCGAAGTCAAGCGTGCGCTTGAGGACGCACTGCTTGTTATGAAGGAACAGCAGATGCAGTATCCCGTAAATGTTGCAAAGGTAAACGCAGGTAAGGTGCTTGAAAAAGACGGTTATTACTGCTTTATGATACTTGGTCAAACAGACGATACAAGCGAAAATGACGATGATGCGGCAAAGTTTGCTGAAAAGCAGATCGACATCGGCGTTAAAGCGTTTAATAATTATTTTGCGTAAACGTGTAAGCGATTTTTTTGAAAATTAGTGTTGACAAATCGCAAAAACAGTGCTATACTCTAAAACGATAACAAGAATGCGTTGACGAGGAAGTCGGCGGGAAAAGCCTCACAGAGAGCCGTTGGAGGTGTGAAACGGCAGGTAATACCGCAAAAGATAATCACCTCTGAGCAGACAGGCAGAAACAGCAGTAAGCCTGTACGGGTACTCCCGTTACAGAGTAGCATATTGACGGATATGTACAGAGCGGCTCGTTATTCACGGGCAATAAGAGTGGTAACACGGAGACTTCAAGCCTTCGCCTCTTGAAACGATAAGTTTCATAAGGTGGGGCTTTTTTATTTTATCAGCTACCGAAAAGTGCTTTGTATCATTGAAATCGCAGAATCATTTATAAAGCAAAGACAGGAAAGGAAAGAAGAAAGATGTTGACATTAGACAAGGTTTATCATGCGGCTTTTAAACTGAAAGAGGTAATAAGACCTACCGACCTTATTCACGCTCCCCAGATAAATCCCGATGCGGATGTTTATCTCAAGACGGAAAATTTACAGGTGACAGGTTCGTTCAAGGTAAGAGGCGCATACTACAAGATCTCCACACTTACAGACGAGGAAAAGAAGCACGGCGTTATCGCCTGCAGTGCGGGAAATCACGCTCAGGGCGTTGCTCTTGCGGCGCAGAGAAGCGGTATCAAGTCGATAATATGTCTGCCGGACGGCGCTCCGATTTCAAAGGTCGAGGCTACAAGAAGCTACGGTGCGGAGATATGTCTTGTTGAGGGTGTATATGACGATGCATACAACAAGGCTTTACAGCTTCGTGACGAACACGGCTATACATTTATTCACCCGTTCAACGATGAGGATGTAATTGCAGGACAGGGAACGATAGGTCTTGAACTGCTTGAACAGCTTGACGATATAGACGCTGTTGTAGTGCCTATCGGCGGCGGCGGACTTATTTCGGGCGTTGCTTTCACGATGAAGTCATTAAAGCCCGATATAAAGGTATACGGTGTTCAGGCGGCAGGCGCACCCAGTATGCTGACATCTGTCAAGGACGGCAAGATAGAGTGCCTTGACCACGTTTCCACCATAGCAGACGGTATCGCAGTAAAGGAGCCCGGCTCAAATACATTCGAGCTTTGCAGAAAGTATGTAGATGATATTGTAACTGTTACGGATGATGAAATTTCGACCGCTATACTTACACTTATCGAAAAGCATAAGCTGATAGCCGAGGGTGCGGGCGCAGTTCCCGTTGCGGCAGTAATGTTTAACAAGGTTCCCGTAAAGGGCAAGAAGGTCGTATGCCTTGTATCCGGCGGTAATATTGATGTAACGATCCTTTCAAGAGTGATCAAGAGAGGTCTTATAAAGTCCGGACGTACCTGCCAGCTTAATATTGCACTTATCGACAAGCCCGGTCAGCTCAAGGGCGTATCGCAGATAATCGCAGACCTCGGCGGTAACGTTATATCCGTTCACCACGAGCGTGCAAACGAGGGCGAAGATGTCAACGGCTGCTATCTGCGTGTTGAACTTGAAACAAGAAACTATGAGCATATCGCTCAGATAAGAAAAGCACTTACCGATGCAGGCTACAGCATCGAGTAATAAATCAAAGGAAGGTAATGACAATGGAAAAGATTCATACAGACAAGGCACCTGCCGCAATCGGTCCTTATTCACAGGCAATAGTTCACGCAGGTGTGCTTTACACATCGGGTCAGATCGCAATCAATCCCGAAACATCTGAGGTTGAGGCAAAGGACATCGAGGGTCAGACACATCAGATATGCAGGAATTTAGGCGAAGTTTTAAAGCAGGCAGGAACGAGTTTTGAAAATGTTATCAAGACGACCTGCTTCTTAGCCGATATGGGCGACTTTGCAAAGTTTAACGAGGTATACGGTCAGTATTTCACATCAAAGCCTGCCCGTTCTTGCGTTGCGGTAAAGGCACTGCCTAAGGGTGTTCTTGCCGAAGTCGAGGTTATCGCTAAGGTCTGATAATATCATAGTTACGCTTACCGCATCGGCTTTTGTCGGTGCGGTTTTTGTTTTGCTTTGCAAAACAGTGGCGTACCGCCACTGTGCAGACTGTAGAAAAACCCCGATTTGCAAGCAAGTCGGGGTTAAATTTATGCC